>JAAGKN010000955.1_pt1 | contig 82932 bp, 58 predicted proteins | sample 6206371 | NCBI WGS metagenome assembly JAAGKN01 (sample SAMN11533720, study PRJNA540317) | gut metagenome | isolation source: fecal pellets from male and female animal of same cohort | host: Peromyscus leucopus | place: USA:CA | collected 2017 | reverse complement strand
GGGCAGATTGCAAAAATCACCGGCATGCAGGTTTCTGAGATAGAAGTATTATAGAAAGTTTGCATTACGCCGCCTTCACGGATGAGCAGAAACTAAAGTACGAGAATGACATGATCAACGAGCTGGACAAGCAGTATGCAATTTCTGAGAACTACGCCAAGGGGTTCTCGGAGGGTGAAGCCATGGGCGAAGCGAGGGGGCGCCAGGAGGGAGAGGAAAAAGGCCGTAGGGAAAGCGTGCTTGAGCTTGCCAAGGCGATGAAGGCAAAAGGTATGTCAATAACGGATATTGCTGATATTACAGGGCTTCACGTCTCTGACATCGAGGCTTTATAGAAAGTTGACATTACGCATCTTTCACGGATGAGCAGAAACTAAAGTACGAGAATGACATGATCAACGAGCTGGACAAGCAGTATGCAATTTCTGAGAACTATGCCAAGGGGTTCGCGGAGGGTGAAGCCAGGGGCATTGCGCAGGGTGAGGCCAGAGGTGAAGCGAGGGGGCGTCAGGAGGGAGTTAAAGAGGGTGAAGCAAGACGCAACCTTGAGCTTGCCAAGGCGATGAAGGCAGAGGGTCTGACTATGGAGCAGATTGCCAAAATCACCGGCATGCAGATTTCTGAGATAGAAGTGCTATAGAAAGTTGACATTTACACATCTAGGAATGAGCAGAAATCATTGAAACACCTCTGCAGGATAATTTAACTTTAAGCCACAGGAAAGAACAATCTTTCCTGTGGCTTGTTTATTCACTTATTGTGATTTTATCACAATCCTCAGTTTCCAAGCTGCATTATTGTTATGTCTGCGGCATGGCCATTACCACCTTCGGTCAGAAGACGGAATTTGAATTTACGTGATTTTTTGCGGTTGTTTTTGCCTGCTGTCACATGTACCTTTTCTTTGTACATGATGACATTTGAAGGAGGGTACCTATCCTCCCAATCATTGGGAACATCCACTGTTATCCCGCCACAGTCATTGAGAATCCTTTTACCGAGAAGTCCATGAGTCTGGAAAACCAGGTCATACTCACCTCCATCCGAAGGAATTCTGAATTTATATCCTTGAGCATCAATTTTTACTCCATTTTCAATGACATATATATATCACTGAATGAATAGCCTCCCTCCTTGATTTCCTTTTCACAGGAGCAGAACAGCAGCAATGCTGCCAGTATAGCAAAGATTAAACGTTTCATAATACATTCATTTATTAAGTCATAATTGGCATATACCTAACCGATAGTCATCAATTATGTCCTGATATTATAAGTTCTTTCCTTTTTTTATTGAAATTACCCACAGATGTTGATATGTCATTATCTGCAAACCAGCCATCATGTTCTCCACGCCATCCCCAATTCATGTGGTATGTTGAATAAGATGCTGTATATTTCCGTTCAAATCCGGATTGGAAGTATTCCATTCCATCAACGCCACTCTCATACGTATACAATTGATACTCATCATACACAAGTAAATTTCTATAACCGTCACATATCCATGCATGCCCTCCTGACGATGACTGCCCTCTCATATAGACTGGTCTTTCCAATTTTATATTAGCTGATATCCGTCCCACACTATGGTCTATAATTTCGCAGCTATATCCATAATCAGTCAAGACAGCCTTTGCATTTTCAATTGTACTTCCTCCGCTATCATCAACTTTTAATTCTTCTCTTAACTGAGTCAAAAATGAAACAAGCACTATTGAAGCAGTAACATTTGACATACCAGCCCAATTTATATATGCTGGATATTCAAAATATCTCATAAGCTGACCGACTGCCAATGTGACACAACCTAATGGCATGTCCTTGTCTGGCAGTCCATTATTAAAAGGAGGTCCCTGTCCCCACCTTGTCTTTATATAAGGGCCACAGTCTGTAGAAATTTCAACATGTTTCTTTGCCACAACAGCTAAATCCCGGATATGTTCATCACCAAAAGATTTCATCTCTGCCTTTTCACAAAACAAAGAATAGACATCTTCCGGTAAGTTCATATTGCTTTGAGGAGATGAATACATCAGGAAAGCATAATCATAGCCATCATCATGAAGTCTATCTGTCAACAGATTATATGCGATTTGTTCTTCAACACTCCACGCTTTTGTTGAAATCATACTATCACAGGATATGCCTTCCATATATGGTTGCCAAGCATTACGATATTCATAAAAGCCGTCCAAAGATGCCACATATTCTATTTCTTCAGAAATATCCCTCAACATTATGCCTACTCCATTTTCCAAATCATCCATTGAGAAATGCCCATTCTCAACTTCTGCGACTATAGGGTAATAATCTGTTCTGGCAGAAATCCATATATAGCCATCATCAAAATTTACAGCATATATTACTGGTTCACCATTTTTGTCAAAGACCGGTATAACGTCTTTGACTGATTTATCAAAAGATTTGACAGTAGGTTCCCCTTCGATGTAACGTTCAGCAACAAGACGCGCATCAGCAGCAGATATGACGACTGTGCTCCTGTCTATTCCTTTTCTATGGTATTTCTGCGAGTAATTATGAATCATAAACTCATCAGCCATGTTCTCTGATGTATCGCCAATATATTGACATGATACAAATGCAAATATCGTTGCAATGGACAGAATCTGTTTTAGTGTTCGAATCATGTTTTCAAATTTATTCCTAAACATTAGCAAAAGAGGGAACAACATAGATGCTGTCCCCTCGTGCTATCGATTTATTGACTTAAAGTATCAGTTGACAAGCTTGAGTGTTGCAGGCTTGCGGTCACCAGGGATTATGCCTGACCAGCCGCCTTTGCCGCCCTCTGGGTCGTTGCACTGATTTGCTACACCGAAAGCGATTTCTGTCATATCCGGTCCTGCGACACAGTCATTGTCTACAAGGAGACTTCTCTTTATGGCAAACTCACAGATATAATATGCCCCGTTGTTCTTTGTCTTGAAATTCTCGAAAGTGATGATGGTATTGTCAAGGAAATGGCTCCAGCCAAAACCGTCAACATAGACATCAGTGTAATAATTCCACCAACTGCCGTTATCTTCAATGGAATCTCCGTCTTTAGGACCGTCAATCGGTTTGCCATCTTTATCTGTACATCCATTCTCAGGAAGTCTGACATTACACTGCTGCCATCCCATGTCCCACACACCTGTAGAGCGTTCTATCCAGTTGTATATCTGGATAAAGTTATCGCCCTGGAAATCACTGAATGCATGTCCGCCGGCATCTACATCACCAACCCAGTGGGTTGTAAGTCCTGTCTTTGAATTGTTGTCTGAGTCAATATAAATCCAGATTGGTGCTGGAGCAGCATTATTGGTTCCAAGTCCCTCCCAGCTGTCTCCATGGTGACCGCCATCTCCCATATAGAGCTTGCTGGTCGAAACTTCAAAGCACATGTAGATGTAGTCCTCGTCTGAAGTCGCCTTGAGGTTGCGGATGTTCTTGTATCCGTCTGCACCGGTTGCGCAGAAGTAGACGGTACCGTCTTCGCTGGTCTCCTTTATGGCATCCCAGTCAGAGAAGTCTCCGTCAATGGAGATTGCCACTGCTGACGGCTTGTTGTCATTGTTGTCGCCGTTGTCACCGTTGTTGCCCTTAGGGTCATCCTTGCCGCAGGATGCCACCGCACAGCAAGCCATTGCGACTGCTGCAAAGAAAGAAAAATACTTTTTCATTTCAAATGATTTAAAAGTTAGTAATAATGTTATTGTTCAGGTTTTAATCACGCTTTATGTCAGACCATCCCGGGTTCTGGGTCAGGTTCCTGTTCATGGCAAGTTCACCTGTCGGGAGTGGATACAGATAGTCACGGTTTTCATCGAACTGGTGGCTCTGCTTGCTGTAAGGATCTACATATCCCTTGCTGCCTCCGGTGAGGACAATCGGGTTGGTGCCGATTCTATAGACAAGGCGAGCCGAAGTCTCTGGCTTTTCACTGCCTTCATACAGGCAGATGTCAACAACTCCATCACCATCGAAGTCATATTCACCAGGACCAGGGAAATATTGTCCAAGGATATCCTGCTCGATACATTTGCCCTCTTTCCACCTCATGAGGTCATACCAGCGGAAATCGCCTTCCTGGGCAAGCTCGACCATACGTTCACGGCGGATCTCAAGGATTACTCCCTTGTTCTCACCCTTGACATTGCGGAAACCGTATTTTGTGGAGCCCATATAATTGTTGTCAGGGTTTGCATTGCACCATGCAAGGTCCATGTCAGGCATACCTGCCCTTTTGCGGATAGGGTTTATGCTCATGTCTATGTCATCCTGGGTTATCCTGATATCGCTTCTCTCCGCCATGGCCTCGGCGTAGTTCAGATAGACTTCGGCAGCCCTGACAAGCGGAAGGTCATTTGCAGAACCCTGGAAAGAATCATCCTGGTCATTCCAGCTGACAGCATACTTGACGTATGGATAGCCTGTCAATGAAGCGGAGAAATCTGTAGTCATGATTTTATCATGGTCAAGACGGTGATAGCCCGGACAGCGCAGAATCTGGGCAAGACGCGGGTCCCTTCCTGTCATTTCATCATAATAGACATCGGTCTCCCAGCCGTCCTTGTCAGTGTACCTGCTTCCGTCAGCCATCAGGAAAGCATCAACGAACTTCTTGTTCACGTTGATATTGGCCCCGTCAGTAAAGGAAAACCAGGTCGCCTTATGTGTCAGCTGTGTAGAATTGCTATAGGCCTTGGCCAGGACATATTCCTCAATAGGGGCAGCCATCTGCGAGAACAGCATCGTATAGCTCATTGACGGGTCCTTCTCATAGCTCCATATCACGTATGGGGAAGTCTCGATAAATGTACGGGCTGCATCGGCAGCAAGCTTCAGATAATAGTCAGCATCATGCTCCAGGGAAAGTCCATGGTATTTCCTCCATGTCCCCTCGAACAGGCACATACGTGACTTGAGGGCAAGTACTGTCCAGCTTGTAACCCTGTAGAGATTCGGGGTCTTGGGGAGGACCTCTATTGCAAAGTCCATATCCTCAAGCATCTTCTCAAAGACATAGTCACGCGAATCCCTTGGCTTGTACAGTTCATCGGTCTCAGTAGAGCCGAGTTCATGGTCATACCATGGCACATCACCGAAATCCCGCACCATCTTATAATAGTAGTATGCCCTGAAGAATCGTGCAAGGGCAGTGTATTCCTGACGTACCTGAGGGTCCTTGCAGTTGTCCATGTGCCCCAACATTGTATTGATTCCGCGCAAGACAGTAAAGCTCCAGCCTCCTCCACTGGATGGTGTTGTACGTGAATTTCCACCCCTTATGATTGCAGGCAGACTCTTTTCCATATAAAGGTCATTCTGTGCATCCCAGATATTGCCATTAAACAGATCGTCGTAGAATGTGTTTGAAAAGCTCTGGCATTGAGATTCATCCTGAAGATATGTATCCAGGGATTCCTTGTCAAGCGGGAACCTGTCCAGATTGCAGGATACTGCGCTTGCCAGAACGGCAAAAAATAGAAATATATATTTTCTCATATACGGTTCTTTTAGAATGTGATGTCAAGTCCAAGAACAAATGTGCGCTGCCAAGGATAGCCATATCCGAACTGTTTGCCGGAGTATGCCATCTCAGGGTCAAGATATTTTGTGATTTTCTTAAGCGGTGACCAATACCAGAGGTTCTCTCCTGACAGATAGATCCTTGCGCTGCCCATCTTTATCTTCTGGCAGGCCTTGGCCGGAACTGAATATCCAACTGTAAGATTCCTCATCCTGATATATCCTATATTCTGGAGATAATAGTCGTTGACAGTATGGAGATATGAGCTTGTAGTATTGGCAAGATTTGCACGTGGACGTGTGAAATACGCTCCCTGATTATCCTCGGACCAGACATTGTCCATATAGTTCCGAGGCAGGAATGAAAGAGGAACCTGCGTATAGCAGTTCCAGAAAGCCCTGTTCTCTCCGCCGGGATACCAGTTGATACGTCCGATTCCCTGTATGAATGTGGATATGTCGAAACCGTTCCATGATGCAGACAGAGTAATTCCGTACTGCCATCTCGGTTCCTTGTTTCCTATGATGGTCTTGTCACCTGGAGAATCCACACTATAGCCACCGGCATTGATGATACCGTCATGTTCTTCGTCAATGTCAAGATATTTGAGGTCTCCGGCACGCCATCCGTCATTAAGTCCGGCTGCGACTTCCGACAAGTCAACCTGCTTTGCGTACGCCTGGGCCTCCTCATCTGTCTTGAAGACACCATCTGTCCTGTAGCCCCAGATTTCACCTATGGTCATCCCTTCGTAATACGAGCCAAGAAGGCGTGTCGGATTCTTGAACTTGGTTATCTTTGTGATATAGTCACTCAATGTAGCCTTTACATTGTATGAGAAAGGTTTTCCGCCAAGTGCAAATGCGTCTTTCCATTCCAGGACAAGTTCATATCCGTATGAGCAGAGATCTGCAGCATTCCTCATTGGAGAACCTGCTCCATAGACCTCAGGAAGGGGCTCACCGGAAGTCAGCATTCCTTTTGTCTGCCTGATATAGGCTTCTCCTGTAAATGCAAGCCTGTTGCCGAAGAATGCAAGGTCAAGTCCGAGGTTGTAATGGTTGGTTGTCTCCCATGTGAAGTCAGAGGCGTTCGGATTGGATGCCGTAACAGCATTTGCATTGGAAGTCTCGCCTTCAAACATATAGGACGGTGACTTTTTGTTTATTGTCCTCATGAAGTCATAGTCCCCGACCTGCTGGTTGCCGAGGGAACCGACAGAGAAACGGATCTTGGCAAGGTCCCACCAGCCTTTGACCGGCCTGAAGAAATCTTCCTCAGAAAATCTCCAGCCGACAGAAGCAGAAGGGAAGTATCCCCAACGGTGTTCCCTTACAAAACGGGAAGTCCCGTCGAAACGGATGCTTGCCTCCACAAGATATTTACCTTTGTAGTCATAGTTAGCCCTCGCAAAAAATCCCTGTATGGCATACTCACTCTGTCCTCCCTTGATATTCCAGTTATAGTTGCCATCATTCTCGGGAAGCACCATATTATAGTCGCTCAGATACAGGGAGGAAAGGTTTCGTGCTTCCGTAGAATGCAGCCTTTGATAGTATGTCTCGTAGTTATATCCCGCGATGACCTGCATATTATGCTTTTCTTCAAATGTACGGGCGTATGTCCCATATATGTTGGTGACAAGATACTTGCTCTGGTCATGTGACTCCATCAGGCGGTTCCAGAAACGTCCCTGGTCATCAGTCTCCACAACACCGGGATATTTCGAATATGTTGCAGGAGTAGAGCGGTTCCATGATTTGCTGATGTCCATTGTATAAGTAAAGTTTGCACGGATATCAAGCCCCTCTACAGGACGGACAGAAAGCTCTGCCGTGTTGGAAAAGTTATATCTGTACTTGTGGTTCTGCTTTGTGTCCTGCCCTAATTCCATGTGGCAGCCGTTCGCAAGGTTTGAGTCTGTGAAGATGGTCTTGTAAACCCATGTTCCGTCAGGGTTCTGGAGCGGCATGCTGGCAAAGGCATGGTAACCTGAATACTGGAATGTGATGTTCGACCCGGCATTTCCAGGATAGTCGTAGTCAGTGGTGTAGAAGCTCATGTTGTTGCTGAGCGACATCCACTTTGTAAGCATGAAGTCAGTCTTGCTCCTGAGATTGTATTTGTTGAATTTCTCCGGACGTACCTGGAAGACTCCTTCCTTATGCTCATAGCCTGCAGAGAAGAAGTATTTCACAAACTTGTTGCCTCCGTTTACGGAGATATTATGCTGGGTAAACGGATTTATATCCCGGTACATCTCATGGTACCAGTCTGTGTTGCAATAATAGATATAGCTTTCCTTTCCGTCACGCATCTCCGTAAGGACCCATGGACGCTCAGGGTTCTCAGTCCTGTCATTGCGCCTGAGCCACATCTGGTTCATGTCCTCCTCTGTGTATCTGGTCCAGTTCCTTCCGAAGGAACTGTTGTAGAAATAGTCGTTGATATAGACCGACCAGTATCCTGTAGTCTCATAGTCCGTACTGGTTGTCGGAGCCGTAAATCCTACTTTGCCATTGTATCGTACAGTAGGCTTGCCCTCCTTCGCAGAACCGCTCTTTGTCGTGATGAGCACAACTCCGAAAGAGGCACGCGCACCATATATTGCAGCAGAGGATGCATCCTTGATGACAGATATTGACTCTACATCGGAAGGATTGACAATCTGCATGTCACCCTCCACTCCGTCAATAAGGACAAGCGGCTTTCCGCCGTTGATTGAATTGTATCCACGGATGTTGATATCTATTTCTGCCTCCGGGTCACCACCTGATGTAGTGACGAAAAGTCCTGGGACAGAGCCTTGGAGCATGTGCCCGAGATCCTGGGAAGGACGGTCGGCAAGAGCCTTCGTCTCAACAGTCGAGATTGCACCCGTAAGGTTTATCTTCTTCTGCACACCGTAGCCGACAACAACGGTCTCCTCTATGTTCATCGCATCCTCTGCAAGATATATCACAAGGTTATCCTGCGACGATGTGACATTGATCCTCTTTGAGGAATAGCCGAGGCATTCTACGGAAATTGACTTCTCTTCAGGAAGGAGGGCGATATAGAATCCACCGTTCTCATCTGTGATTGTTCCCTTTGAACTCCCGGTCATGACTACAGCACCTATAACAGGATTGTCTCCTGAATCAAGGACCTTTCCTGAGACATGGCGTTCCTGTCCAGGGGACTGCGGGGCAGCACTTTTCCTGGAGATGACAATCCTTGTCCCCGATACTGTGAAACTCAGGTTCTGGGACGATAGCGCCTGCCTTAGTACAGCCAGGACATCCTCTCCCTCTGCATTCGCTGTAACTACAGCAGACAGGTCAATGTCTGAAGTCTTGTACGCGAAAGTATAGCCGGTCTGCTTTTCAAGGACCTGCAAAAACTCACTTACCCTGATCCTGTCCTCATGGACGGTCACATTCCTGGTCTGTGCATATAGAGGTGCAAGGCCGGAAATGATGGCAAGCAAAATCAGAATACTGATGACTCTACTTTTCATTCGAATTTAGTTTAGTGTTTAGGGTTTATTCTGTCAGTTGTCTTATCTTGAAATCACTACATGATTGCTGTCAACTACCTTACATCTGTATTTTGTCAGCGTCTGCAGCAATGAGAAAGTATCATCTACAGGTTCATTCTTGAGCGTGAACGAAAGCGACATTGTCGTATCAACTCCTTCCTCTACCGTTATCCTTACGTTATACCAATGCTCAAGGGTAGTCAGCACGTCGCCGAGCGCCTCATCCTTGAAGACAACAAGAGGCTTTGTCCAGTTGCTGAAATTGGCCGTGTTCACGTATGAGATATTGTAGGTGCCCATGGATGAATTGTATGTATAGCAGCATCCCGGGGCAAGCATTGTCCTCTGGCTGCCGCTGTTGACAATCTCCACGGAACCGGACTGCAGCGCAACCTGTACAGACTCGAATATTTCCGCATTCCGGACATTGAACCTTGTCCCGTGCACCTTTACGCTGACATCTTCACTGAGGGAAACGATAAACGGACGCTTTTCCTTGACTACATCAAAAAAGGCCTCGCCTGTAACTGCAACCATACGTTCCTCTCCTGAATTGAAGTCAGATGAGAACTCAAGGCGTGAATTGGAATTCATCCACACGTGCGAACCGTCGGGAAGGAAGAACTCGCCCTTCGAGCCGATGCCCGTGACATAGCATGTCCGGTCAATACCGGCATCTTTCCGGAATGAATATACCGAATATGCGGCAAGGCCGGCAAAGAGGACAAGCAGAGATGCAGCGACATGCCACCGGACAAAGAATCCCCTCCTCTTTCCGGAATTTTCGACATGTTCAAGCATTTCATACTGCGCCCTGCTTTTCTCCGGGCCTTCAATGGCCTCCAGCACGGCATTCATCTCGCACCACTTGTCTTCCAGGGCCTGGCTTTTCTCTTCCTTGCAGTCTTCATCGATGAGCCAGCTACGGAAGAATCCTGTAACAGGCTCTGACGGATTCTCATGGCGCATGAAAGAATCAATGATGTTGTATATGATGCTCTTGTTTCTCATTTCCTATACGACTGAACGAACAGAGATTTACCCTAATCAGATTTTTACCTTTTTTCTCAAAATCGTCAGGGCTGATGAGATATGGTACTCAACAGTCTTGACGGACAGGGACATGCTCTCGGCAATTTCCCTGTTTTTCATTCCGAGCATCCTGCTCATTATGAATACTTTCCTGCATTTGTCCGGCAGTTTGTCCATTTCTATGAGGACCTTCATGAGCATATTCTTCGAATCGATGTCCGGCCCTTCTCCCTCAACGGCAAATCCGGAGAGGTCAATCCTCTCCGACATGTCATCAAAGCTCACAGCCCTGCTCCTGTATGTCTGGAAATAGTCATATACCGCATTCTTTGTCATCCTGAAAAGATATCCCCGGAATGACTCGATATTGTCCAGGCTCCGTCTGCGGTCCCATATCTTCACGAACACATTCTGCGCAATCTCCCTTGCCACACCGGCATCCTTTACCAGTGAGGAAGCAAAATTCTCGACTACAGGCAGATATTTCTGATAGAAGATGAAGAACGCCTCACGGGAGTCATTCTTCATCTTCAATATCAGTTCAGTCTCATTGAACGGCATGGAAATACGGGATTCTCTCAAGAGGTACATCTATGATAATGTCCCGGCCGCCCTCATAGATGACACCGTCATCCGAGAGCCATTTTCCGCACGGCAATGCAACTGTACGTACAGTGCCAGGGTCTGTCATAGGGGCTACCATCATGTCCGGTCCGAGCATGAACTGGTTTTTGACATCTTCAAGCCCCTGGTGAGGGAAATAGAATTCGAGCGGAGCTACAACCGGTTCTCCGGTATCGGAGGCAGTATGCATCAGGGAGACAATCCTGTCAAGGAAGCGGTCCCTTATCTTCACTGCCTCAAGCACTGCATTGAGATGCTCCCTGTCAAGGATTCTCCATGGAGCCACCGAGAACTGCATCATCGGCATAAGGGCATGTACCTGGGCAGAACGCACAACAAGGTCGCTGTCAATGACGCATCCAGGCAGGAACGATGCAAAGCTTCCACCTCCGATCATGTCCGGTGCACAGAACCAGTAGCCGTTCAGGTTGGCTGCCATCATCTCAGGAATAAGGGCATTGAGTGCCTGCCATGAATGGCCCTTGTCATGAAGCCTCTGTACAAGCGGCTTGCCGCCTGACTTCCATGCTGCGCGGTATTCGTTGTAAGGATATTTCTCGCCATATCCGGCAAAGGCTGCACAATAGTCCCATGCTGTCATGTTGCCTGCAGATATGGCATCGGACGGGAAGAGGTTGAAGTCGCCTGCATCGAACTTGAATCCATCAACCCCGAATTCATCCACAAGCCTTGCGAGCTGGGTGTCAAACCAGCGGTGCCCCTGCTCATTGGAAAAGTCAATTGATGCAGACCATCCGTTCCACCAGTAGACAGGATAAGTGCCGAACCCTTCCTTCTTGAGGAAGCCGTCACCTACGCTTACACAGATTTCATACTGGTCCATGCTGACGAACGGGGTCACCCATAGCATCACACGGAAGCCCATGCGGTGCAGTTCATCGCACATTGCCTTAGGGTCAGGGAAACGCCCCGGATGGAACACCCATTTGCCATAGTCCTCCTGCCAGGTGTCATCTATCATGAGAATCCCGGCAGGGAGCCCGTTGCGGATGATGCCCCTTGCATATTCGAGTATGTCTTTCTGGTTCTGGTTATACTGGAGTTCAATCCAGGTATTCCACTGCGGCTTTTCAAAGAATTCGACTGGGGGGAGAAGCCCCTCAACAGGAAAGAATGCCTTCTGGGCGAAACGGTAGGCATCGGAAAGAGACTTGCCTACCTTGGACGTGTTAATTTCAGCAAGGGCGTTGTCAATATGGAGGATACCATCCTTGATATGGTATTTGAAAGGCTGGTCACTCCAGACATAGCGTCCACTGCTTGTAAGGATAAGCGGCTGGACCTGGTTACCGCCGTTTTCGAACAGGGTCAGGTAAGAACTGTCCCTGAACGGCATGTATTGTCCGTCTGCTATCTTGCCCCCCCCATACACGCTCAGACGGCTCCAGGGCTATTTCCAGGCTCGTCCGGCGTGCAAGTGCATCAGCCTTTTCGATGTCTTTCAGGGAACGTGATGCCTTGACATCAACGATACAGTTTTCTGAAACAAGGTAAAATGACGGTATCATCCCGCTGTCAAAAGCATTCTCGAACATGATGACATTGTCACGGTCCATCACATTAGTCCACCCTTTGAGGGCGGCAGACTTCCTCACAAACTCATCATTGCTTTCACCGGCATAGAGGGCGACAAGATTGAGGTCACCGTCTGCCATAGCTTTTCTGATGAATGATGATTTCGCAATCTGTGACATCGCCTTGTCACATTCCGGACACGAACTTCCATATACGAAAAGTACAGTCCTTTTCGTAAAAAGCTCCCTCAGCATGCTTTCGCTGCCGTCTGCAGCCTGCACAGGGAAATCATTCACCATAAAGCCGGGCCTGTTCAGGTTCAGGCGCCCCCTCTTGTAGTCAATCCTCTTGAAGTCAATCGGGTCAAGCGTGCTGCACAGCACTTCCCTATCAAGCATCATCTCGGCAAGCATATAGTCATCTGCCGAAGCCCCTTCTCCCACGAGTACCGAGAAAAGCCCGTCAGACAGGCGTCCTACTGTCTCTGAAGTCGACTTCAACGCGCCAAGGCTGTCAGCCTCGGCAAATGCCCTGTCAAGCATAGATGAGGCCTCTACCGCATCAGCCGCCTTCAGTCCGGAGACGAAGGCGGAGATTGAATGCGGCTCAGGTACCCAGGCACCTTTCTGCTCAACAAATTCAAGTGACGCCTGTTCTGTACACGACAGAACAGGTATCACTGCACACACTACTAATGTATATAAGAATCTTTTCATCATCTTCCAACTATTTCAAAATGATTTCATAACCTTTCTTTCCGAGCGAGGCCGAGCCTGTGTTGAATCCGTTGTCCCAGCCTATCTCCAGGCCTATTATCGCCTTTTCTTTCCCGAACAGGCCTGCCTTGGCTGCAAGGAACGAGAACTCACCCTCGAGGATGTCACCATTGACGGTTGTTGCCATATATCCGAGGTTGTCATTGCTGGTTTCATCGTCCGTATGCTTGTTGCCTACGACGCATTTTCCATAGTACTCATTGGCACGGGGGGCAACTGTAGACCATCCGTCCCAGCCGCCAGCCGTCTTGGTGATACGGTAGGCAATGACATTGTCATAACGCTGAGGGTTGAAAAGCCATCCGCCTCCCTGGCCTTCAGAGATGCCGTCATTGTCAATCCATACATAGAAGCGGCCTGCTATCTTGAGAAGATAATTGGACTGTGTCTTGTCATAGCCTCCGTTCTCCTCGCTCTTGTCCACTCTTATATAGCCGTAGACATAGCCGTTCTCGCAATGCAGCTTGACAACCGGCTTCAGGTTATGGGATGCGCTGAGGTCGTTTCCGGCTGTCAGGTCCTCAAGACTTTCCCAGTCGGAATAGTCACCGTCTATTGTTATCATGCTTTCCACAGGTATGTCCTCATAGCTTACAAGCACTATCTTGAGAATGCCGTCCTCCATGGCGACTATATAACCGTACATGTCAAGGGTATGGCCGTTAAGGGCATCGAAATCAAGTTCACTTCCAGCCTTGTATGGCTCTGCATTGATTATGTTTCCGTCAGAGACAAGCCTTGTCTTCCCGTCGACAAACACCAGCGTACCGGTAATCCTGACATACTCGCATTCCAGGCTTCCTGCCTTGTCCGGGGCATTTGAAGAAGCAGAGGCAATAAGGGCATCAATATCCTTGGTATCAAGCACCTTTGGTTCAGGGAGTGACGTCTGCCCGGCCTGGATGGCCTTTGTAAGCTCAGGTGTCAGCCTTGTCATATATCCGGAAGTACCTACCGGACCTGTCACGGACAAAGTCGCTCCTGTGTAGATCCCGCCGAACTTGTCCGTACTGACGAATATCGCCCCGGTTGTATCTGCAAGCATATACCCGTCCTCGGAAATGGCCACAACGGTGCCCTCGACATGGGCATAGTCAGAACGGAAAGCCTCTGCCACAGTCTGCAGCTCCGGCACAAACTCCTTCTGTGTCACCTTCACCCTGACAGTAACATCCGATGACCTCACATTGATATAGCCGAACCTCTGGAAAATGCTTCCGTTTGCATCGACCGTGACAGTAACCTTGTTGCCGTCCGCCTCACCGGCCTTGATCCACGTATCGGAGACGGAGACCGTATAGGAGGCATCGGTAAAGACCATAAGCTCGAATGTCTCCCCTTCGCTGGAGATTTCGGCATTGGACGGGGTCACCCACATCTTTTCGCCCTGTTCATCCACAATGTATGCATCCTTGGCATACGGTTCATTGGCAAACTTGCCTTTGAGAGCTGCTATTGTAATCTTGTCACCGGTACTGTAGTCACCCATATTCCTTATCCTCTTGCCATGGATATTCTTCCATAGTCCGTAGACAAGGACTTCACCGGTATTGTCCCGGAGGATGAAATGTGAGTTTTCCGCATCCACTATCTCCCCTATCGTTCCCGACAGGTAATAATACCAGTTGTCATCGGCCGCCCGGGCATTGAAATCGGCAATCGTTGTGCTCTGGAATACAGGCAGTTCCTTTTCCACCTCAACCTTCGAGCACGAAAGCAGGGCAAAGGCCGCGGCAAGCACCAATATATATGTATAGAACTTCTTCATGATCAATATTCTGCTTTAAATGAGGCTAAAAGATTATATCCCGTCTCTTCATCCCATGTGTACTTGTTAGCAAAGCGGACACTGTACTCTGGATTGTCATGGAGCCAAGGAGATTCGTCAGGGAGATTGAGATACAGGTTGTACTCGGCACCTTTCTGAAGTGCGGACGGAAGCACGATACGGTCTGTAAACACGTATGCCTTGCCTCCCTGCCACTCGCGGGGATCCTTTTCAAGAGGATAGACATATCTCTCGTTCGGCCTGTTAGGATTCATTATGACAAATTCCATCTTTCTGCTGTTTACAAGCGAGGCGAATCCGTAGTTGGACAGGCAGAGGCTTATCCCGAAATCCTCGTCAGATGCAAATGTACCATGAAAAGCGGCACCGTTCAAGATAAATCTGTACCCGACACGCGAGCTTGCGTCATTGTAGCAGCCCTCGTTCTGCCATATCTCCCTGATTGCGTAGTGGTTGCTCAGATATGACCAGTGATATGTCCTCAGGTTTGAATATGAAGGGGTGCATTCGCAATAGTCATTGCTGCCCTGGTAGCATGACTCTCCGCCGTACGGGTAGTAGTTGGACTCTGTCCTCACATAGAAACGGCTGTCAATGCCTCCGAATGTCCCTCCGTCATTTCCGTTGACGAAAGCACAGTCATTGTGGATTGCCATACGTGCCTTGTATGACGTTCCGAAAGCTTCCTCTACAGTGATTGAATCCTTTACAGTCACGGTTTTCCCGTCCCCGTTGAAGACCTTCAGCAGACGCTGCTTCCATGACGGGGTGCGGATTGCGACAGTCCTGTTCTCAGGGAGCGCGTCAAGCAATGCCTTGACAACCTTGGCATGGTCCTCGTCCGTCTTCACATTCGTTGTGTAGGCCCACTCTCCGTATGTTCCGATAAGCCCGGCCTGCATCACATATATTACATCACCGAATTCCTGGAAAATGGGCTTGAGCTGATTGATATGGCTCACGATTATGTCCGCAGGCGGTTCCTGCGCAGGCCATTTGTCATTCCACGAATATGCGACTCGGCACACAGCCTTACAGCCTGACTGCCTGAGGTTGGTAAAATGCTCCCTCATTACCCTCAGCACATCATCGGAAAGGATTTCCCGGTCAATGAAGTCGACAAGGTACAGGAACGTGAAGACAAGGGATGTCCCGTCCTTCCTTGCACTCGCAAGCCTCTCAACGCTTGCTACCTCAGGGACATTGCCGTCATTGAAGTTGTAGGCGACATTGAAATATGGCCCGCGCTCAGGATTCGGGAAATTGGTCTCGTCCTGGGCATATACAACGTCATACGGGAATGGAGGTTCCGGTGCAATGAAATGCTCCACAGGCACACCTGTCTCCTTAGGCTGGTATATCTGCCGTGAGACATACATCACGTCCAGCTCGGATGTGATGTCATTCCCCGGCTTCACTACCGGTATGGTCTCCGGCACCGGCTCTTTCCCGCATGAAACCAGGAAGACAGCCAGAATGGTCAGTATAGTAAATCTTCTGTTCATAAATTTATGGATTATAGTTATTGTATTCCGCTTACATTGGTCTCGGCGCGTGGTATCTGATAGAGAAGCCTCGGGTCATTGTACGGCACGACCTCCCACATCTGCCTGCCGGCATAGCAGCGGTCGATGTCACGCCTGTTCCTCTTGAGGTCCAGTACCCTGAATCCCTCGAAGCACAGTTCGAGACGGCGTTCGTCAAGCACGACATCAAGGACATCGCCATATCCGCGCTCAACCATATTGGATGCCGTGAACATGTCTTCATCAGAAAGCCCTGCACGCCTGCGCATTACATTTACGTCAGCAAGTGCCTTGTCCACATCCCCGAGATGCGCATACGCCTCGGCCCTGTCAAGGATAAGCTCTCCCCAACGGAGCATTATCGGTGACGAGAGGTTTGTAATCTGACCGTCCTGGCAGGAGAACTTCTTCATGTAGTTGAGCGGATAGACATCTCCTCCGGAACCGGTACGGCATCCAAGGGAGTCAGTGACTGTCACATACTGCCTCACACCGTCTATTGTGACATAATTACGCGGATAAGTGTTGACAAATTCTGTCTCAACGATGTGCTGTCCGCTTTTTTCAGAGCCGTCAGAGGCCGTGTAGACATATGTGCAAGTGTATTTTCCAGTCGCGGCATCATACGACGGGTTTCTGTCGATATAGTTCTCATAGAAGCCGTCATCCGTAGGTATCGGCCAGTAAATCATCTTCTTGCCAGTCTCCGACCGATGCTTAGGCACACGCATGGTCTGCATGCGCAGGTCTCCAGCATGACGTTCAAAAAGGTCAATCAGAGGCTGTGACCAATAGATTTCAGCCCATCCGGAGCCGTCACCAGGGTCACCGTTCGACCAGTACATGGAGCCAAGGACGCCCTGTTCACCGGCAATGTCCGTTGTGTTGTCAATCATCCCGACACACCACAGCACTTCCCTTGATTCCCTGCTGAACTGGAAAAGATGCTCATAGTCATCATCCAGCATTGAAGACGGATCCGCTCCTGCAAGCATCTCGTCCACAACCCTTATGCAGTCCTCATCCCTGCCCATGTACAGATAAAGGCGGGCCAGGAATCCCTGCGCAGTACCCTTGTCCATATATCCACGGTTGCCTCTGCGCGTCCCTCCGTCCATACACCTTATAGCATGGAGCAAGTCCTTTTCAACCTGTTCATATACTTTGGCTACAGAGGCCTTGGAGACAGCGGTTTCACCTCCTCCGACATTGATTACAACACCTTCGGAAGCACCGTTGTCCCATACGTACGGGTTGGAGAAGAAATGGCACAGGTTCATATGCGCGATTGCCCTCATGACAAGGTTCTCGCCCTTGATATGGCGAAGCTCCGCATCCTCGGCATCATCATCTATCATATTGATGACCACAGATGTGGAATATGCAATCTTGTATGATATGAACCAGAAGTACTCTACGTTGGTGTCACTTGAAGAGTCTTCAAGCACAGCATCGAGGAAAAGCGGGTCGGTACTCTTGGCCGACATCAGTATGTTGTCCCCTTTCAGTTCGGCCATAAGCATGTAATGGCGTATGTATGTGTTGCCGACCGTGTAGAATCCGCTGTACTCCACAGGAGCCTTGAAAAGGGCATAGTTCCCGTCAGTTGCCGTGGCTGCAGAGGAGACATTCTGCATGCTTCCCGAGGACACCTTGTCGTACGGGAAATAGTCCAGGTTGCATGAGGCAGCAGCCAATGCTGCAAATATCAATATAATATACTTTCTCATGGCTGCATCAGAATTTAATGTTCAAGCCTAAGGAGAATGCCCTTGAGACAGGATAATTGTAGCTGAAGAGTCCCTTAACACCCACTTCCGGATCCATTCCGGAAAATTTTGTGAATGTGTAGAGATTGTCCCCGGAGAGGAATATCCTGAAACTCTGCATCCTCATCTTTTTCGTTACCTTGGCCGGGAGAGGATAGCTGACGGTAACATTCTTTATCCTTAGATAGCTTCCGTCTTCAAGATAGCGTGAAGTCAGTTCATTGGAACGCCTGTTTCCTCCGACCTTTGCCTTTGGATGGGTGGCGATGTCACCTTCTTTCTCCCAGCGGCTCCAGCCGAGGCCGTTGTCTATGGACATGAAGTTGTAGTCAATGTACGCACCGTCAGAGTCTATATAGCGGCGTGTCTCGTTGTAGACATCGTTTCCATAGACAAACTGCAGGTTGGCACTTATCTCCACGCCATAGACATTGAATGTATTGAGCATTCCCCCTGTCAGCTTAGGCTGGGCGCATCCTACAATCTGGACATCTCTTGTCATGTTGAGTACACTTCCAGGCTCTCGTCCTATGATGTTGCCGTCCTCATCCCGCGTCAGCATCTCCCACAGAGGATTTCCGTTCTCAGGGTCGACCCCGACCCATTTAGGCATATACCAGCTGTAAAGGGGTTCTCCCTCACGGTAAATCTGGTCTCCCTGCGAATGGGATACGATTATGTCCTTATGCTCAGGAAGATATACAACAACATTCTTGTTGTGCCCGAGATTGACTGATGTAGACCATTTGAAATTGCGGCGGTTGAAGTTGTTTGACGTCAGCTGCACCTCAACACCGCTGTTGCGTATCTTTCCTGTATTTTCAGTACGGCTGTCAAATCCTGAACTGAGCGCAAGAGGGACGGACAGGAGCAGGTCCTTGTTGAGATTGCTGTAAAGGTCGACATTGAATGTCAGATAATTGCCAAAGGAAATGTCAATGCCGAGGTTCTTCATGACAGCTGTCTCCCAATGGAGATACGGATTTGCGACAGTCATAGGGACTGCTCCCTGTACTCCCTGGTACTGGAGCTTGTCTGAGAATCCGTAAAGGTCAAGATATTTGTATGCCCCTATCCCGGAATTTCCTGTCATTCCGTAGCTTGCCCTTATCTTGAGGAAAGAGATGACATTCTGATTCTTCATGAAATTCTCCCCGCTCACAAGCCATGCTGCAGAGACGGACGGGAAATAGCCGACCCTGTTCTTCGGTGCAAACACAGATGATGCATCTGCACGGAATGTAGCATTGAGGATATATTTCTCCATATAGCTGTACTGTGCCTGTGCGAATACAGACCAGCTTGCAGTCTCTGTCTTTGTTCCGTATATGTTCTCTGCTACGGTACCGTTAAGCACCTGCAGCCCGTTCTTCAGGCCGGAGGCAATGGCATTCATATAGTCATCAGAGCTATAGCCATATTCATATCCGGCAAGGACCGAGACACCATGGGCCTCCCTGAATGTGTCGAAATATTTCAGGATATCGGTAGTGCAGAATGAATTGCCCCATGATATATCCTGGCTGATCTTCCCGTCAGGCCATGTGGCATTATAGGCCTCTGGGACGACTACGGACTTGTACAGGCTGCTGCCTGTAGAGTATCTGTTGGTAGAGGTCACCGTCAGATAGTCTGTTATGGCCCAGCTCAGCTGCAGGTCACCTACAAATGACTTGCTGATGCCATACGGATTCGGATTTACCGAGGGGGCATAGAGCGGGTTCACAGCTTCGCGTCCATACCAAAGCTGTCCGTTGTCCGGCCGGACAGCAGACGAAAGATACATGTATTTGCCGGTATTCTGGTCGTATGGATTGTTCCACGGGAGCTGGTTATAGCACCCGAGACCTGTACCTTCCACAGTCTTGGACTGGCTGTAGTTCACCCTTGCATTGAGAGTTACGTTCTTCACAATCTCGGCACCCACGTTCACCCTTCCTGACAGCCTGTTATATCCGGACTCCCTCTGCGTCCCGTCCTCGTCGTAATAGTCCAGGCTCACCAGGAAATTCATCTTCTTGAGGCTTCCGCTTGCAGAAAGGTAATAGTTCTGCGTCAGGCCTGTACGCTCTGCATCCTTTATCCAGTCGAAATTCTGCTCCCGGAGCGTTTCCGGATAGCTTTTCATCGATGTCTTAGACCTTACAGATGCGTAGAAATCATAGAGCTGCGAAGCGTCCATCATGTGAAAGCGTCCTGTCAGCAGCTGCTTCACCCCGACCTGTGCCTTGAAATCGACAACCGGCTCCTGCCCGTTGCGTGCCTGCTTTGTCGTCACAACAATGACACCACCGGCCCCAGAGGCACCATAGATACCTGTAGAACCGGCGTCCTTCAAGACAGTTATTGTCTCGACATCATTGGGGCTGAAAGTCCCTCCGACAACTCCGTCAACCACATATAGGGGATCGGAACTGGCCGCGATGCTCCCTGTACCGCGGATACGGATCGTTGCTCCCGATCCTGGTGCACCGGACGAATTTGTCACCACAACACCTGCCACCTTGCCCTGGAGCATGGTACCGATGTCCGGTGTGACTATATCCCTCAGCTTGTCTCCCTGGACTGAAACGACCGAACTTGAAAGCTCTGTCTTCTTCATCGAGGAATAGCCCATCAGGACGACTTCATCAAGTGTATTTATGTCGGATTCCATGACGACATCCAGGACCTTCCGCCCATCCACAGGGACCTTGACGGTCCTGTAGCCGAGGTATCCGAATACAAGTGAGGCATCATCCTGGACATCCACACTGAATTTTCCGTCAATGTCGGTAATCACACCCCTCGTTGTCCCATGCACAGCAACGCTGACTCCAATCAAAGGCTCACCCGTCGCCTTGTCCGTAACATTGCCTGTTACGGACATCTGGGCGAAGAGTTCAATGCCTATAGCCATGAAAATGGCCATAAGGCATACCTTTATTAAACCAATATTATTATGATACATTGTTTAGGGCTATTTGAATGACCCGTCCGCGAATGCATAGCTGAAACCGTTGACCTTGTCCCATGCACCGCGTGTGAAGTCAGGCACCTCAACAGGCGCACTTCCGTTGGCAATCGAGATGGCACCAAGCTCTGAAATGCAGCACCACTCCGCAAGGTCATAGACATCCATGTCAAGAGGAAGCCCGTTGTGGAGGCAGTAGATCAGACGGTAGTCCATGAGGAAATCCATTCCGCCGTGTCCTCCGACACGTTTTGCAAGCTCCTCAAGGTCATTGTCAAGGATAGGGCTCGGATATTTTGCATAGAGGTCCTTCACCTGCTCTTCTGAAAGAGGGCCATGGATATTGAAGTTCTCGTCATACTCAATTCCGATTTCATCCATCTTCTCACGGCTGAGGCTGTACATCTCCACAGGATACTTTGCAGCATATCCCCTTGTCCCGACAAGCTGGTACATCCTGTCGTATGGACGCGGAGTCATGACATCATGCTGGATAAGGATGGTCTTGCCCTTCTCCGTGCTTATCATTGTACATGTCTCGTCTCCGTTCTGGAATTCAGGCATGTCTACTCCCTGGTAGCGTTTTACGGATTCTACACCGTTGTTTGACTTTGTCTCCATTGCGACAAGCGTCTTAAGACGGTCTCCACGGTGGATATTGAGAGCCTGGCAGACAGGGCCAAGGCCGTGTGTCGGATATATGTCCCCCTTGTGCTTGCTGTTGAACTCCAGACGCCAGTTGCGCCAGTAGCCGTCCCAGTAGTCCGTAAGGTTGTGGTGATATGAGCCTTCTGCATGCAGGACTTCACCGAACACACCGTTGCGCGCCATCTGGAGTGCAGACATCTCGAAGAAGTCATAGCAGCAGTTCTCAAGCATCATGCAGTGGCGGCGGTTCTTCTCGGCAGCATTGACAAGTGCCCAGCATTCGTCAAGAGAAGTAGCTGACGGCACCTCGATAGCCGCATGCTTGCCATGCTCAAGTGCATACAGGGCTATAGGGGCATGGTTCTTCCAGTCTGTACAGATATAGACAAGGTCGATGTCATCGCGCTGGCACATTGTCTTGAATCCCTCGTCACCTGTGTAGGTAGCCTTGACCTCTATTCCTTTCTCTGCAAGGAAGTCCACATTTTTCTGTACGCGGTCAGGCTCTATGTCGCAGAGAGCGACAATCTTTGTCCAAGGCACGGAAGTGTACCTGTACACTGCAAATGAGCCACGTCCGCCAAGGCCTACAAATGCGATACGCACAGTGTCAAGGGCCGGAGTGCGCAGCCCGAGCACATCCTGCTGACCGGCAGGACGTACCGGTATATCTGTCTTTATTATCTTTGATTCCTCCTGATTGCAGGAAATTGTTGCGCCGGCCATCATCAGGGCCGCAGTGCACATCATGAATGATTTTAGGATATTTTTCATTGTCAACAGTAGTTAGTTGTTCTGGTTTTCAAAAGTTTCTATCTGCCAGGCCGGTCAATTTTCCATGAGGCAGCCACATCTACTCCTGGCTGGCCCAGTAAGCCTCTATCTCCTCCTGTGTCCTTGCCGGGTATTCTGCCCCCGGCATGCCGACTATGCCCCACAGGTGCTTTGCATACGTAAGGCCTTTCTGCCCATATATTTCACGGTGATAGTCCATTGATTCGACAAAGCGCGGATACTGGCGGTTCCCCGGAGTGCACCATTGCACCTCGCTGAGGGCTGCAAGACGGGGAAGAAGCATATATTCGAGGTACTCGTTGCTATCCACATATTCTGTCCACAGGTTTGCCTGGACACCCAGGATACGTTCCTTGCCATACTCAGGGACGCCTTTGTAAGGCTCGTATTCATACACACGCTCAACAGGAAGATATGCCCCTATCGAGAACGGCTCACGGTCCTGCTCATGCGACTGGTAGCGGTCAATGTACATATAGCCGCGCGGGCTCATTATCGAATTGTAGTTCCATATACGCTCGTCCACATTCTCCTCCGTGCCTTTCCATGACATCACGGTCACGCCCTCAGACAGTTCACCCTCAAGGATTTCCTCCCAGCCGATAATCTTGCGGCCATGCTCTGCGAGGAATTTCTGGATTCTGGCTGTCACATAGTTCTGAAGATACTGCTCAGCAGTATGCCCATCCTTGTCCTTGAGTCCAAGCTCCTTTATACGGGCCTGGCAGTGAGGGCAGGCCTCCCACCTGGCCTTAGGGACCTCGTCCCCTCCTATATTTATATATTCAGAAGGGAATATATCCATCATCTCGGTAAGTATATCCTCCAGGAATGTGAATGTCTCCTCCTTTCCTGCACAGAGGACATCTTTCTTTACGCCCCATGTGCTGGCGACCTCGTATGGCCCTCCGGTACATCCAAGTCCAGGATAGGAGGCAAGCGCACTGAGCATGTGTCCAGGAAGGTCAAGCTCCGGAATCACTGTGATTCCGAGACGCGCAGCGTATGCAACTACATCACGCATTTCATCCTGGGTATAGTAGCCTCCATGGTCCTCCGGACGCAGATGTGTAGGGTCGAAGTCAATCTGTGTCCCGTGACGGAGCGAGCCATATTCTGTCAGACGGGGATATTTCTTCACCTCCATACGCCATCCCTGGTCCTCAGTGAGGTGCCAGTGGAACACATTCTCCTTGTAGACAGACATTATGTCAAGGAACCTCTTTATCTCATCTACACTGTAGAAATGACGTCCTACATCGAGGAGCACGCCACGGTATGCAAAGCGTGGCCTGTCACTGATGGATACACAAGGGATGACAAAGTCTGCCTTTACCCTTGTGCTGCCATAGAACTCCGCCGGAAGCATCTGCCCGATAGTCTGGAGTGCATAGACCAGTCCGTTGTAAGAAGAAAAGGCGACACGTAGGCACTTGGGAGTGACATCTATAGTATATGCCTCGTTGCCAAGGGTCTCATCGATTGCAAAGACAGCTCCCCTCCCGGACATCCCGCGATGGATGGCATTGCGTTTTCCGGAAACGGCATTGAGCCTGTCTGCAAATGATCTGATATAGTCGACCATGTCAGTGTCAATGCCAGGAGCGACAGTGAATCCGGCACCTGCCATGTCAAACACCCCGTCCCGGAACTCCACCTCCTGAGGATACGGGATAACATGGAACGGCTGTGCAGTCTTCTGTGGACCGCAGGCTGCCACCAGAAGCATGGCGGCAGCATAAATGAACAATTTAATACGCATTATCTGGAAATGTTTTATTTTCATCTGCAAGACTGTCAGAATCCATATTCATGGACAAGCATGCCGTCACGGTCATAGACCTTTATCTGCACCGTCTTGCCGTCACAGACAAAGTCAAGACGCTCGTCACTGCTGTTTACAAGTACAGGGAACCGGTTGCCGCTATGCCCTGCAGGAGCAAGGATATGACGATGGAAATGTCCGCTGAGCATAAGGTCTATGCCGGCCTTGTTCAGTATTGGCAGCATCTTTTCATGCAGCTGTTTCTGTGTGTACCACGAGTCTTCAGTGACATACATCGGGATATGCGAGACACAGACCTTGAAAGGAGCAGTCCTGAACCACTTTTCCTTTACTGTAGCCTCCAGCCATGCAGCCTCCTCCGCACGGTACTGGTCAAAATGCGCATTGCCGCAGTATGCAGGGTTGCTGTCCGGCTTGTCCTCACCGCAGTCAATGACGACAAATGCAACAGGGCCATGGCGGAAAGCATAATACGCCTTTCCGTCACATAAAGGTACGACCTCGTCAAAACGCCAGAAATCCTGGCCGCGTCCCTCATGGTTGCCACGCGCATAGACCATCGGCACATCATGCAGAAGAGTCTCCACAGGGGATATCATATGGTCCTTGACAGTATCTATCGATGTCATATACGATACCATGTCTCCATTCAGCAACAGGAAGTCCATATCTGAAGAAGCCATTCCTTTAAAGAGGTCAGAGAAAAGTGCCTTCTTGTCATGGATATCATTGACCATTGAGAAACGGCACTGCGGAGCCTTGCTGTCAAGGGTCTTTATTCCGTGCCATTCACCTTTCTTCTCCTCCTTTCCATATACAAGCTGATATGGCTTGGATTCATCAATGACATGGATACCGCAGACACGGTAAGAATACCTTGTGCCCGGCTCAAGGCCTGTAACCTTGACAGAATGGCTGTTGCCTACAATGCTCCGGCCATACATGGTCTGGTAGAAACAGAGCGTATCCGCGGCACCGTCTTTGACAGCCTCGACACGGACAAGCTGTGAATCAACAGTTTCCCAATTGACAGTAAATGATGTTTCGGATACTTCCGGGACCCATGGCCCCAGCTTGACCTGGGCAGTCAGGGCCACAGGAAGAAGATTCAGCAGAATCACAGATAGCAAATGACATGTTTTCATCTGAAGAGAGTTTAGTGTTACGTTTATATATAAGACTGCCGTTTCTGAAAATACCCTAAGAAACAATTTGAATAATTTGGATTCTGTCTACAGATACTCCTGTTTATTTTTTGTCATTTCTCATCCTGACAGCGTGTTATTCATGTTAAATTGCTATATTTGCAGCGCGAAAACAAAAGAACTAAACATACAACATTATGAACCTTAGAGTTATAAAAAAAGACATCGAGTATTTCGTAGGTGAATTCATTGATGATTGCGCATTGTTCATTGCGATCAATCCTCACAAGGATTCAGATGAAATCTCCAAGATAGTTGACGAAGCTGTGGAACTTTACAATGATCTGAAAGACAAGATCAACCATCCTGCAGAGGGTTCAAGGAAAGCTTACTACAACGGAATCCGCAAAGAGATGTTCGAGAAGCTTGACGGACTCTGCGAGAAGCTCAGCAACACAATCGTTGCTTCCGGCAAAGAGGAGTAGGACGTCTCCTGCATCATGCTGACAATGACTGGCTGTACCGCTATCAATACGGTGCAGCCTTTTTCGTTCCCTACAATGCTACGACGGGAGATGTAAACATGGCAATGGAGAAGTCCACAGCTTCTTTAGCTTTATAGGAATGCATCCCGCATTTCCGATATCCTTTTCAATGGCATGCCGCCTCCATAGCCACATTTATTTCTTTATGCAGAGGCAACAGGCAGATGCAATGTCATAATCAAATGACATAATCAGCAGGCAAGTGTGCCGGACGGAATGCTTTTTTGCCGTTGGGTACGCAGTGAATTTACATCTAATTGATTAATAGCACATTGCGAATCAGCAGGGTGTCCAATGGAATGTGTTCTTAATCGTTTGGCACAGCAACAAGTCACACATCACTGTCTACCAACATATTACAAAAATAGGGCGTGCCAAACAGCATTATTTTTTCGCCGTTGGGCACACCACAAAATTACATTTCATTGATTGACAACACATTGCAAATCAGCGTGGTGCCAAACGGAAAGTTTTCTTGACCATTAGGCACAGCAGCAAATCATACATCACTGGCTACCAATATGTTACAAAAACAGAGCGTGCCAAACAGCACGATTTTTTCGCCGTTGGGCACGCAGCAGAACGGCATCCATTGACTAACAACACATTGCAAATCAACGTTGTGCCAAACAGAATGTTTTCTTGACCATTGGGCACAGCAGCAAATCATACATCACTGGCTACCAATATGTTACGAAAATAGAGCGTGCCAAACAGCACGATTTTTTTGCCGTTGGGCACACAGCAAAATCACATTTCATTGATTGACAAGATTTTGCAAATCAGCGTTGTGCCAAACGGAATGTTTTCTTGACCGTTGGGCACAGCAATAAATCACACACAACTGGTTATCAACATGTTACAAAAACAGGGCGTGCCAAACAGCACAATTTTTTCGCCGTTGGGCACGCAGCAAAATTGCATTTCATTGATTGACAACATTTTGCAAATCAGCGTGGTGCCAAACGGAATGTTTTCTTGACCGTTGGGCACAGCAGAAAATCACACATTGCTGGTTACCAATATGTTACAGAAACAGGGCGTGCCAAACAGCACATTTTTTTCGCCGTTGGGCACACAGCAAAATCACATCTCACTAATTGACAACATATTACAAAACCGACATATTTCCCAACGTAACGTTTTTCTGGACATTAGGCACCACAGCAGAACATCATTGAACAAAACTTGGCAGGGCACACAGCTAAATCCACCACATTTGCAGCAAATACATCTTCAACAGCAGAGTTCCCGACACATCCTGCACCCTGCATCAGTGCAGCAATTCCGCCTTCCTCTGTCCGCCACCATCTGCCAGCCTCCCTCTATCCGTCTCAATCTCTCCACTTCCATTCCGGCAGTTCCCCATATTTTTCTACAATTGCGCCAATATCAAAATTATTTTGCCTGGATTTCACACAACTCTCAAATTATTCCACTTTTGCAGGAGGTCCTTATTATCAAGCGTGGATCCTGTTTGCTCCGGACAATGTTCCATTTTCTGGGAATTTTATGTAATTTAGTTGCCTGTTTTTGAGATTTATGAAAAGTTTCCATTGTTTATTCTACAAAATATTGCTGTTCGCTGCCATGTCAGCCGGATATATGGATACAGCATCTGCAAGCCAGGACGGCAGGATAAGATTTTCGAACATTTCCATTGACAACGGACTGTCGCACAACACAGTACTCTCCATCTGCCAGGACGATGACGGATATATATGGTTCGCAACACTCGGAGGACTGAACAGGTATGACGGACACAGTTTCCGTGTATTCCTCCACGATGACAGCGACCCGGCAAGCCTGTCCGACAACATTGTCCGTGTGCTGTTCCTTGATGAAGCCGGTGACCTCTGGGCAGGTACAGGCAAAGGACTTTCAAAGTGGGACCACGAAAAGGAAGTCTTCCATAATTTCATCACATCATCAACAGTCACAGCAATAGAGCAGACAGCAGAAGACAGGCTCATAATAGGGACAGAGGAGCATCTGTACATGTTTGACACAGCAGCAGGAAGATTCACGGACGGGATTCCGGCAAATATGCAGAACCTGAAGATAAGGTCGATGCACAGAAATGCAGGCACTGTATACATCGGAACCACAGACGGAGGACTTTTCACATACTCGATAGACGACAACGAGTTCCGCAGGATGTCAGCATACTCCGAAGAAAATCCTATCCAGGTAATTCTTCCCCAGGGCAATGACATTCTATGGATTGGCACCGAAGGCGAAGGCCTGTACCGTTTCAACATGGCAGACAACAGCTGCACGAATTTCAGGCATTCTGAGAATCCAGGAAGCATAGGCTCAAACTATATACGCTCGCTCGGCATTGACGCTGACGGCAGGCTATGGGTCGGCACGTTCAACTGCCTTAACATATATGACTCTTCAACAGGGAAATTCGAAACATATACAAGCAATCCGTTCGAGGAAGGAAGCCTCTCGCAGAATTCAGTGAGAAGCATAATGAGGGACAGCCAGGGAGGAATGTGGCTTGGGACTTATTTCGGTGGCATAGACTATTGGCATCCGCTCAGGGAGCGGTTCTTCAACATACGGCACACACCTGAGGAGAATTCCCTCAATGACAATATAATCAACTGCATAGTAGAGGATTCCTCCAACGGCACGCTATGGATCGGGACGAACAACGGAGGTGTCAACAGGTACAATCCCTCAACAGGGACGTTCCGGAGCTATGGCCTAAGTTCCCAAAACCGGATTGACGGCCTGGAATCCAAGGACATAAAGGGAATATATATCGACAAGGCATCAGGAGACATATATATCGGTGCACATGCCGGAGGACTGAACATCCTCCGCAAAGGAAGTTCAAACATTGTACAATGCAGGACGGCAAATATGCCTGCCCCCCCCAAGGACATATATTCAATAGCAGGGCACGGAGAGCAGAAACTGTGGATAGGTTCGCTCCAGGGACTGTATCTATATGACAAGGCAACCGGGGATTTCCGGAGGATAGACAGGGACGACGAGGGAAATGACATACAGAAGCTCAGCATAAGGCGTCTCATGTACGACTCGCAAGGCCGTCTGTGGATTGGAGGGGAAAACGGGATAGAGGTCCTGGAGACATCCGGCGGAAAGACAGTACGTGCAGACATCGGAAACAATGGGATAAGGTCACTTGGGTTTGTACTTGACTTCCTTGAAAGTTCATCCAAGGTCATCTGGATTGCAACGGGCAATGGTCTGTATTCATACAATGGCAAAGACGAAAGCCTCCACAGGTACACGACAGGCTCCGGCCTCCCGAGCAACACAATCCACGGGATGGAGGAAGACTCCTACGGCAGGCTGTGGATAAGTACAGACAATGGCCTGAGCTGCTTCAATCCATATTCGGGCACATTCAGGAATTTCACTGCCGAGGACGGGATCCAGGGGAAACAGTTCAACAGCAGCTCACATTGCAGGACAAGCCGTGGAGAAATGTATTTCGGAGGTATCAGGGGAATCACGACATTCACTCCGGAGAAGATGGCAGACAACCCATATTCGCCGTCACCTGTACTTTCCGGACTGAAGATATTCAACAATACAGTAAGGCCCGGGGACTGCAGCGGGATACTTTCCAAGGGAATGTCAACGACGGAAAGCATAACCCTCAGGCACAGCCAGAATTCATTTACGATAGGATTCACTGTCCCGGACTACATCGCAGGCGGGCACAGTACATTCGCCTACAGGCTTAAAGGCTTTGACAGGGAATGGATAACGACCCAGGCAAGGGAGGCTGCATATTCAAACCTGCCTCACGGGAAATACCGTTTTGAAGTCAAGGCAGCCAACAACGACGGGAAATGGTGCGGCACACCTACAGTCCTGGAAATCCAGATCAGGCCGATATGGTACCAAACATTGCTGGCAAAAGTCATTTTCCTTGTATTGTTCATAATACTGATAACTGCTACGATAAAGTTCCTGATATACAGGCAGACGCTTGAGACAAGGCTGGAACTCGAAAAGAAGGAAAAGGAACACCAGGAAGAAATCAACCAGATGAAGCTGAGGTTCTTCATCAACATATCACATGAGCTGAGGACACCTCTCACACTGATAATCACACCTTTGCAGGAGATAATAGAAAAAGTGTCAGACGTCTGGACAAGGAAACAGCTTAAATATGTCTACAGGAATGCACAGAGGATGCTGCATATTGTAAACCAGCTTATGGACTACAGGAGAGCCGAGCTTGGAGTGTTCAGGCTGCACGTAAAGCAGACTAATGTCCACCGTACAGTCAAGGACATATTCTCATACTATGAGAAGCTGGCACAAGGCAAGAAGCTGAAATACACCCTGGTATCGGAAATTGAGGACAGGACGCTGTATGCAGATGAGCAATATCTGGAGCTAATCCTCAACAATCTGCTGTCCAATGCATTCAAATACACAGACAAGGGAAGCATATCAGTCAGGGCATACGTGGACAAGGACAATTTCGTGCTTGAGGTAAGCGACACAGGAAGCGGGATTCCGGCAAGCCAGCAGGAGAGGATTTTCGAGAGGTTCTACCAGATCGGGAACCACCATGTCGGCAGCGGCATAGGACTGTCACTGGTACAGAGGCTTGTAGAGCTGCACCATGCGAAGCTTGAACTTGAAAGCGAGGAAGGCAAAGGCTCCACATTCAGGGTGATATTCCCACAGGATGTGTCCATATATTCGGAAGAGGAGCTTGGAGAAGCGGAGACAACCGAGACGCACACTACCAACAGCAAGGAAATGTATATGCTTGACACTGACAGGCAGGAAGAGGAGACAATTGCCAATGAGGGCAATGACAAGAAATGGACTGTACTGATTGTGGAGGACAATGACGAAATCAGGACATATATGAACAACGGGCTTTCCGCCATGTTCAATACCATGCCTGCATCCAACGGTGAAGAGGCCCTCAACATCATCCGTGCGAACACAGTCGACCTGATAGTCACGGATGTCATGATGCCGGTCATGGACGGAATAAAGCTCTGCCAGCTTTTGAAACAGGATATCAACACAAGGCACATACCTATTATAATGCTTTCCGCCAAGACTGACAGCAGACAGGAGCTGGAAGCCCTGCGGACCGGAGCAGATGACTATATACTGAAACCGTTCTCCATGGCTGTCCTTATCACCAAGATACAGAATATCCTGCGGGCACATACCAGAATACTTGAAAAATACTCAAAATCCATAGAAATCGAGCCGGAAAAGATTACGTTCAATGCCATGGATGAGGAACTTATAAAGAAAGCCATCTCAATAGTGGAGGAAAACCTTGACAACTCCGAGTTCTCCACAGACGACTTTGCACGGGCAATGAACATGAGCCGCAGCAACCTGCATCTGAAGCTGAAAGCAATCACAGGCGAGTCCGCACTGGATTTCATACATAAGATACGTTTCCGGAAAGCCTGTGAACTCCTGAAGGAGGGACGCTACACAGTCTCGGAGATAAGCGACAAGGTCGGGTTCAGCACCCCGTCATATTTCGCAACCTGCTTCAAGAAGCATATCGGATGTCTCCCGACAGAGTATGCGAAGAAATAGCATTCCACGTACAATCCTGGCAGGTGAATGCATATTACGCAAGACGGGTATCCCCAGTGGGACACCCGTCTACATTTAAATCATTATACTATTGAAAGTTACATTTAGTCAGCAATCCTTACGCAGCGTACAGGATATGCCCATGAAGAAGTGTCTGTACCCGAACCTACATATCCAATTGCTGTCACGGCACCATTGTCATCGTATGTAGGATTGGCAAGACGCATCATCTGTCCCATAAGACGGCCATTAGATGCATTGAACTGTAACCATGAAGCCCATGTATTGCCATAATTGCCAAGCTGCTGGAGCTTTCCGTCAGACCTTGCACCACATGCTGGATAATATGCAGATGTACCATCCGAAGGATTTGTAAATGTGCAGCTTATATTGAACGGAACAGCAAACTTCAGGTTCTCGAATTTCCATGAAGAACCATTATGCCATACCATCCTTGCAGACGAAGGGACAATGAATCCGGCAGGACATGGATCATAATTTGTCTTGTCTGTAGACTTTATTGCATTCAGGTCCTGGTTTGTACCGTCATGGCTGTTGTTCCAAAGCCTATACGCAACCTCCTTTGAAGATGTGGAAAGCCATGTACGTACTGCAGCGACACCATCTGCCGGAACAGGGGAATCCGCTGCGGCAGAAATGAATGAAGTCGGATTCTGCACGGAATACTCAATATCAGAAATTCCTTTGTCAGAAGGAGTCGAATTGGCAGTCTTCGCAAAGACAGCACCCTTGAACACAGAAGTATTCTCAACATGTGCAAGGGTAAGGTTTCCAAACTGGCCACTCTCTGAAGACTCTGAAGAAGAGCCTATTGTATTTGCCCTCGGGAACGGGTCTTTTCTTCCCCACTGATAGTAGAGCCCGTTCGCATCGGCAGTTGCCTCCTGTGTTGTCGCACCAAGGTGATAATTCATGATTGCATAGCTCTGTGCACTCCTTGCATAGTGTACAGAAGCTGCCGGATTCTCCTGAAGCATCCAGATATGCCATGACCATGAGATGTCCCCTGCCACAGACTTCGTTGCAATTACTGCATTTCCTTTGGTATTGGCCTGTACACAGAAACATACATTCCTGTCCTCATCAAGGGAAACCCCACTGACAAGGGATTCATTGCCCTCGGACCAGAGCCAGTCGGCAGAGACAGCATCTATCGCAGTTGTCCCGTCATTAAGATAATCCGCAGGGAAGCTGTAGTAGCCACCGTCAAGGACAATATAGCAGTTTGCACGTGCAGTGCCGTCCTCACCTGCCAGGCCATAGTATTCCGGTACAATTGCCCCGGACCCGACCAATGCGTCAAGGCCGCTGAGGGTGACATTGCCATCAGAAGGAAGCTCTGTCATGACATAATGGAAAGCCTGGCCGTTTGCAAGTGTAAAAAGGACATCATAGCTGCTGCAAGGGAGTACTGTCACCTTTCCGGACACGACATCAAGGGTTTTGTTTCCTGACTCGTCAAGTTCTCCATCAGAAGATATTGAGATTCCTGCAACGGAAGTCTCCTGCCATATACTTCCTGAAAGGTCGGCAGAGACAGAAAGTTCTACAGGAACAATTGACGGAAGCGCAGACTGGACAATTGCAATCGAGCCCATAAGAAGTCCGCCCTCTTCCCTATAGAAGTTTATTGAAGCGGTACGGTCAGCACCTGTACCGTTAGGTTCAACCACCACAGAGTACCTGTATTCTGCCATTGCCTTTGTGTCAACAGCACTTATCCAGTCGGCAGATGTCTTGACAACCGGATCAAAATTAGCCATCACCGGCACGACAAAGGTACTTCCCTCCGCACCTACAGGATATTCATTCACGGCAACCTGGATCTTGTCCTGGCTGATATATATTACAGTCATGGCAATCTGCTCTGCTGAATATGCAAATACGAGCACAGAAGCATCCTCCCATGTTTCAGGTGCAGTAAGGGAAATTGTCCCATTCAACGGTCCAAGGCGCGATATTGAGGCCTTCCAGCCATCATTTGCAACACATACGACCTGCACTGCTTCATCTCCGCCTGCAATATTATAGTCAACAGAATATGAATTGCCGTTTTCTACAGGTGTACCTACTGTTATCTTAAGGGCCTTGTACTTCTGCATCACAAGTTCACCTCCATCAGCAAGCGTGAAAGTGACATCGTCATCAGTCTCATTGACATCAGTAATGGCAGACGGGACAGTGGTAACACCCTCAACCTTGCCGACATCAGACCATGTCTTGCCATTATCGTATGACACCTGGAGCATATTCCCGTCAACAACCTGGAAAGAAGGGACAACTGCATCCTTTCCATCCTCGCCTGTTGTAGGAATCATCTTGCCGTCAACAAGCATGAACTCACCATTGAGTGTCCAGTAGTAGAGCCCATCTGTGTATTGCGCAACACCTATTACAGGAGTATCACCCTTTTCGCCCTGGTTTCCCTGCTCGCCTTTCTCACCGTTTTCACCGTCCTTGCCATGGCGCAGATCACACCACGTGTCATCGTTGAAATAGATTGTCCATCCGTAGGATGTCTCCACGACATGGGTAACCATCTTGCATCCGTTATATGCCTCCATGAAGACATTCAAAGCCGCAACATCATTGTTAAGCTGTTCGCACAGGGCCTTAAGGTCCTGCACCTCTTTCTGCAAGGCCTCAAGATCTTCCTGAAGCGCATATTGGCTGCATCCCGGCAAACCGAGCATCAGCAAAGAAAGTAGGATATAGAAAATTCTTTTCATAATATATTAGTTTTTGAATTGTTACCAACCTGGGTTCTGTCTGAATTGAGGGCACAGGTCCATGTCCCTCTGCGGAATAGGAAGAAGTTCATTCTTGCCTTTCTGGGTATATGATGCCAGCTTATAGTACTCCTGGCTCTGGTCATGCCAGGTTGCCAGGTTGCTGAAAGTCTCCCTCACTGTCTCATAATATATTCCCCAGCGCACAAGATCAAGACGCCTATGCCCTTCAAATGCAAGTTCATGCGCCCTTTCCTTGCGGACAGCCTGCCTGAATTCCTCATAGCCAAGGTTATTGCTGAGGTCAGCTACATTGGATGCCGTATTGACCGGCAGTCCATAGCCTCTGCGGCGGACAGCATTCACAGCGGCAAAAGCCTCCGCTGTAGGACCTTTCCTCCATTCATTCACAGCTTCAGCATAAAGGAGAAGCACATCTGCATAGCGGAGGATATACCAGTTGACATTGGACTTGTTTGCATCCACAATCATATTGTCATCTGAAGTATATTTCTCGATATCCCATTTGCCTGGACACATGTTGTTGTTGTAGTTCTTGCGGTAATCTGCCTTTGCGTTCGGATCTGCAGCAAGGGCGAAATAGCCGTTTTTTGTCTCATTGTTCTCCTTGAATGTCCAGAGTGCAGTCTTCCCGTCATCCGCGGTGTATTTATAGTCTGCACATGAAATTGCCCACCTCTTGTCATTCGGATAGTCTGAATACCAGTCCAGCGCGAATGTAGGGAGTACCTTCCAGTTTGCAGCAACACGTCCGCCACGGACAGCCTCTGCAGGTGCAGTCACACCGTTCCATTTACCGATACGTCCGCTTGAATCCTCCGAATTTGTCCCTGTTATGGTAGGGGAATAGAAGCTCACTTCAAGAAGGCTCTCCGTAGGATCCCACAGGCCGCATCCGGAATTTGACCATAGAGTCTCAAAATCCGCAAGAAGTCCATGCTTGCCTGAACTTATCAATGTCTGGGCGGTCTTGGCTGCCATTTCCCATTTGCTCTCATCCAGAAGCGGATAGCCAGCCCATGTAGCGTACACCTTCGCAAGAAGCCCAAGTGCACCTCCTTTCGATATCCTGAAGCTGTTGCTTGCGCGGAGATTATCGTCTGATGCATAGGGAAGAACCCCGATTGCATACAGAAGGTCTGACTCAATGAACTCATAGACCTCAACCGGATCTGCCTGTACAAAAGTGGACGGATGCTGAAGGCTCTGCGATGTGGAAACCATAAGCGGCACATTCCCGAACCAGCGCACAAGCTCGAAATAGAACAATGCCCTCAGCGTCCTTGCCTCTGCCATATATACAGCAGCAAGCCTCTGCTCCGCGACATCGAACCCGTCATATCTGACAGACAGCCTTTCAATAAAGTCATTCGCATTATAGATTGCTGCATAAAGTGCCTGCCAGGTAGCCTGCACCTCATCCTCTGTCGCCGTATATGCGTTGTTTGGCACATTACGGTAGTTGGTCAGGGAGTTTCCCTCAACCTTTGCCTCATCAGTGCCGAGAGTGAAAAACATTGATAGATGATAGCTGTAAAGCCCATCGGAAGTCATGCTCCTGTATATCCCGAGAAGGACATTTTCAGCCTCCTGTGCATCAGTAATATAGGAATCCTTCATTATTTCCGTATAGTTCTTCTCTTCAAGGGAGCATGAGACTACAGAAAGTGAAGCGAAAATAAATATAATTTCAAAAAACCTTTTCATATCCCTAAAGATTAAAATTGGAGTTCGAGACCAAAAGTAAATGCCTTGCTCTTAGGATATCCTCCCCAGTCGAATCCAGGCATAAGAGGAGATGAGAGAGTGCTCACCTCTGGGTCATAGCCGCTATATCTTGTCAGGCAGAAGAGGTTCTGTGCAGTGACATATACACGCAGCTTGTTGATGTATGCCTTCCTGGTCATCTTTCCCGGGAATGTATAGCCAAGCGTGATGTTCTTCAGACGGAGATATGAACCATCCTCTATAAACCTTGAATAAAGCTCCGACGGCACATATCCATCGTATGACGGGACAGCATTCGAGGCATTGGTCGCTGTCCACCTGTCTGCTACCTCAGCCCATTGGTTCGTCCTGTCGGAATTGGACTGGGTACAGTAGAGGCGTGTTGCATTATAGACATCGTTGCCATAGCTGAACTGGAACAAGAAACTGAAGTCCACGCCATAGAAGCTGAAAGTATTGGTGATACCTCCATACCAGTCCGGCTGTCCGTTTCCGATTACAGTACGGTCATTGGTAGTGATTACTCCATCACCGTCAATATCCCTGTATTTGACCATACCTGGCTGAGCTGCCTTTCCTGCATGTTCACTGATGTCAGCAATACCTTTCTTCAGGGTCATTCCTCCACCTGGGGCAACCTCGAAGTCAGAATACTGGTAGACTCCGTCATATACATATCCATACATGTCTCCAAGTGCAGAGCCGACAAATGCTACATAGTCATAACTGCTGAAGTTGGAGTTGAATCCGCTTCGTGAGAACATATAGTCTGTTCCATCCTGAAGTGCGACAAGGGTATTCTTGATGAATGATATGTTGAAATCTGTCGACCAGAAGAAATGTCTCCTGTTGAAATTGACGGAATTGACTGAAAGTTCAATTCCCTTGTTGCGTATCTTTCCGATATTCTGCCACTGGGAGTCAAAGCCGGTAACATGTGCAAGGTTCTGCGCAAGAAGCAGATCCTTTGTATCCTTGATAAAACCGTCTACAGTAATGTTCAGATGATTGTCCAGGACACTGAAGTCTATTCCGGCATTGACTGTAGAAGCCCCCTCCCATTTCAGGTCGCTGTTCGCAATCTGCTTAGGTGTGAGCACTGTTACCTGAGATGAACCGATACCGTACTTGCTTGAAGAATAAAGGTCCATGGAAAGGTAGCTTGATATCCTGTCATTGCCGACCGCTCCATAGCTTAGGCGTAGCTTAAGGTTTGAGAGCCAGTCTGCATCTTTGAGGAAATGTTCATTTGAAATCGTCCATGCGGCAGAGAATGACGGGAAAAAGCCCCATTTATTCTTTGCAGAAAAGACTGTAGAGGCATCTCCTCGCAGGGTTCCTGTAAACATATACCTGTCATCGTAGCTGTAGAATGCCCTTGCAAAGAATGAGAGCACCATCTTGTCAGTCTTATATGTCGACACCTGGCTCGGAGTTGCTCCAAGACCGAGATTGTCATTTTTCAGCATCGGGAACGGGAAGTCCTTCGACTGACCGAGAAGATATTCGCTGCCGTTGTAGGTCACCTCATGTCCAAACATGATATCCACATTATGCTTCTTCGCAAATGTATTCTTATATGTAAGGACATTGCTGTTCTGCCAGCGGAGGGCACGGGTCGTCTGTGAAGAACCGTAGACACCGCCGCCACGGTAAGCCTGGTTACTGTTCTCCCCGTAGAAAATGTCTCTCCTCGTATAGGACGCATTGTACGTGCCTGAAGTCTTGAAAGTCAGGTGCTTTGCAAGAGTGAAATTCAGTGATGCATTTGCGACCCACTGCTCTGTCTTGCGGTTGTCATCCACAGATTCAGCCTGAAGGATAGGATTGTTGTCAGAAGAATTGAAGTTGGACTCCGACATGGCAAGAGGGTCGTACATTGAATACCTCAGAGTATAGTCACTGACATTCAGTCCTCCTGTAGGACGGTAGCGGAGCAAGTTTGCAAGTAGTCCTCCTCCTGTACCTGTACCGGTCTTCAAAGTATTTGTATATGTCACTGTAGCATCAAACCTGAGCCACTTGATAATCTTCTGAGTAAGCTTGATGCGTGCATTATCCTTACGGTAGCTGCTGTTGGAGAATATACCGTCCTCGTCAAAATGCGAGAAAGAAACAGTGTATTGTGTATCTTTGTTTCCGCCACGTACACTTACCTCGTGGTTCTGCGACCATGTCGGACGGAAAGCTTCATCCTGCCAGTCGACACCGATACCGTCAGCAAGGTAATCGTCTATTGACTGGTACTGATATGCGACTCCGTCCTTGTCCTCTCCTGCCTTGTAATAGGTTGTACCGTATTTTGTCGGATTGGACTCCACCTGGAGCTTTACGAACTCGTATGGGGAAAGGAGGGCAATCCTCTTGGAAAGCACCCTGTATGTAGCCGAACCGTTATAGCTGATCTGCGGACGCCCGTCCAGACCTGACTTGGTCGTGACAAGCACAACACCGTTGGCTGCACGCGCCCCATAGATGGCAGAGGCGGAGGCATCCTTCAGGACTTCTACAGACTGTATATCCTGATTTGCAAGATAGTCTATGTTGTCAACCTCAAACCCATCGACAATGAACAGAGGGGATGTATCTCCGTTCACACTGCCGACACCACGTATCTTGATGTCATATCCTGCACCAGGAGTACCGTCCGAGGCAGTCACATTCACACCGGCGACCTGTCCTCCAAGGGCTTCCACAACAGAAGCTGTCTTGAAGTCTTCAAGCGCCTTTGCGGAAACAGACGCTACAGAGCCGGTAAGGTCACTTCTTTTCATGGTACCGTATCCGACAACCACAACCTCATCCAGGAGATTGCTGTCCGGCATAAGCTTCACATCTATAGCCTTGCGCCCTTTTACATCAACATACTCGCTCTTGTATGTAAGATAATTGAAAATCAATGTAGAATTGGCAGGAACCTTTATCGAATATTTTCCATCGATGTCAGTAACGGCCCCGTTTGAGGCATTGCCGTCCTCGATTACACCGGCACCGATCATCGGCTCACCGTTCTCATCGGTGACAGTTCCTGTAACCGTTATCCGGTCCTGTGCAAATGCTTCCAGGACAAGCAGCAGGGAGAAAGCAACCAGCATGGCCTTCAATCCCATATTGAATATATTGTTTCGGTTCATATCTGATTGTCTTTACTCATTGTTGAACTTTGTATCGAACCATATCCAGATTACGTATGTACGTGCTCCGTTGGAAGTGACAGGGTCTGTCTTGCCATTGTTGTCAACCTGTGTCTCCCCAAGGAAGAACCCGTTGGCATAATTGCCTTCTGAATCCCTCCATTTGTCTGCATTTATGACAACCCGGAGATCATCCTGGCGGTAATATCCAAGCCTGTACGTAGCATTGTAGTTATATGCAGAGATCGGATTCCTCTCACCTGTACTTACAGTTGCATTCTCTCCGCCTATACCTTTATAGTATTGTGTCCAGAGACTGTTAAGGAAACTTCCTGCAATTGCCGGGGACTGCGGTGAAGACGAATATTTACCGTCAAGGCACCAGAAATTCCATGTCCCGCGGAAATCCATTGCAAAGGTTGACTCTATATGCTCCCCATTACTGTCTGTAACGGATGCAGACGCAGATGAGCCTCCTGTCTTAGGATTCACCTGGAAAACAAATGGAGTGAACTCTATAGAGTACTTGCCGGTAGAAGTCGGGAAACAGTTATGGTAGAAGACATAGAACTCCCTTGTAATTGCAGCAGGATCATTGCCACCTGCTGTCACAGTAATCTTCAGGACATTCATCGGACGTTCGAAACGGTCCGTTGTCACTGTGATTTCACCTGTCTCGCTGTCTATTGCAGCGGTATCCTGTGACCATAGCTTGGAGACAGAGAACTTGACAGGAACCCCGGCAGGAATATCTGAACCAAGTACCGGAATTACATGGGTCTCATTCTTCTTGCTGAACCTGAACTGATCAGCATAGTCCTCTACAGGAGTGAGCCCAAGATTGTTGCCCCAGCGCACAAATGTGAAATAGTTAGGATTTTCAAGGACATTGAATGTGAAGACAGCCTCCATTGTGCTCTTGATATTCTCGGCAACTACTGTAACGCTGTAGGTGCCTACAGGGATATTGTTGCCCTTAGGGGCACTGATTACACCTGTCTCTGCATTGATTGCAAGCTCTGAAAGCACAGACGGAAGAGGCTCCTTGAAATAATATACCACATCCTCTCCGTCACAGACCGGCTTCCCGTTTACCGGAAGTGTCTGGATAACGTCATCATGGGCTTCATAGGAGAACGATGTTATAGGCTGGATGAAATCCACGACAGTGATTGTATATATCTCATCAAAATCCTTTGAGCCGAACTTGTTGGTAGCTGTAACAGAAGCAACATACCTGTCACCTATCACAAGGTCATTGCCCTCATCGATGGTAAGGACACCGGTTTCCGTATCAATCTTCAGCCAGCTGCACTTCGGTGAAACGGACTTCAGGTCGAACTTCAGGCCATCAAGCGAGCCTTTCACTACAGGTGCCTTCGATTTCATGGCAAGTCCGGCCTCAACTTTCCCCTGTGCCGGAGAATAGCTCAACGCAAGCGGTCCGGAAGTGACATTCACAACAAGTGCATCCTGATATATGCCTTCTTCTGAATCTTCTCCTACTATATATGTAGTAAGTTTGAAATCAAACACATATCTACCAGGAAGAAAATCCTGGTAGCCTGATGCTATCGACACCTTGCCGTTAGAAGATATGCTGAAAAGGCTTGACCAGTCATTCAACAGCACACCGTCCTTTCTCACAGAGGCTATCCTGTAGCCTTTGATTGAAATATGCTCCCCCTCGGTAATGATCTGTGCAGAAGGCAGCTCTTCCCCGGAAAGGATATTGTCAAGGCTGACTGTAATCTCAGATGGATCCATTGAGATTCCGTCGGGCACCTTCTTCATCATATTTACAGTAACAGCATTTTCAAACTTGAAAGTCTTGCCTGCACTGACACAGGAAATACTTATGCCATATCTTCCTACAGGGAGATTGTCGGTACCGGCAAGCGAAAGTTCACCTGTCGGGGAGTCTATGACAAAGCATCCAGTCTCGAAAGCCTCTCCATCAAGCGTTATATTATATATGCTGAAATCTGATGGTGCCTTGCCATGCCAAGACGGGGCAACAGTAAAATTTGTAGATGGGCCTATATCCGTAATTCCCGGATAGTAGAGGGTAAATTCGGAAGTGTCAACTATACCTTCCTGGGTACAGGAAGAGAGTGAAAGACACATGCATACAGCAGACAGTGCCGTAAGCAGGAATGCCCGGATTTCAAATAGTCTCATAATTTTAGTTCAGTGTGTATGATAAGTTGTAGACAGTTCCGTTTACAGTTACCTTGACTGCGGCACCTCCCTGGCGGAATGTTCCGGCAGGAGACGCGGCATTGTCAGTAAACATTGCATCGATGGTATTCTCACCATACGTGCCAGGCTGGCCATACGGAAGTATGACAGTGATGAACCTCGCGGCAAGATCTGCAGATTCTTTCCTGACATCCATCTGGTAGAACTTCCTCTGTACATTGGTATTTATCTCATCTGAATAGTAGCATGTACCGTCAGAGAAAGCATATCCGGCTGAAGTTTCAGAGAAAGACTTGAAAATCATATTGTTGCTGTCATTGAAAACTGTATGCGCCCCCTGTTCATCAATGACACAGCACTCCCGTCCGAGACCTCCTGTGGAAGTATCTGCGCAAAGCTTGAAGTTAAGGTTTACAGTAACACCGGCAGCTGGACCGTAGGCTTCGTCAACGACAACAAAGAAAGAGTTGTCCACAAGGAAGATTGCCCTCCTGTGAGTCAAGTCGTCATATCCAGGATTCTCAGTGACAATCAGCTCTGCATTGGCCTGGCTTTCCTGCTTGAGGAGACGGCCGGACATGTTCTTGATTGTTTCCTTGTTCTTCGTGACTGTATTGTGCATATAGGTAGACGCGTATGTCGCACGGACAGAGGCATCATCGTATGTGAACACACCTGCATCAGGAAGGAAACGGCGTCCGTCCCTATAAATAGAGAAGTGGCCGTTGTCAGGCTGGCAATGCCAGTTCCCCTTGGTATTTGCATTATTCTTGTGTACAAGCATCATATCCTTTGAATCCCAGCCTGTACGCAGAATGTAATATCCGCCATACGGATATACAGCAACCTTTGATACAGGCTTTGTCCCGGCTGCCCCCTGGTTTGCAATCCACATCAGCTCTGCGTCATCGGGGAACATTGAGGAATATGTCCTGAAATTCCTGAGAAGGACACTCTTTGATACGCGTGCACTACGTGTATCATTGAAATTGTCCACGGAATAGTTTGGATATATGACATCTTTCATGAAGACACATGCCTTGTACAGCTTGTCAATATAGTCTGCCGGGAAATACGACAGCTTGTCATTTGCCAATGCCACATCATAGAGTTCCGTGAAGGCTGCAAGTCCGGACTCCCCGAAATGGTAGCTTATGTCGAACTCATTATGCACCCCGTCCTCAAGGAACTGCTGTGTCAGTTGATTGGCAATTGCCGCTGCACCTTCCTCCAGCCATGTCTGCGCATTGGCAAATTCAGGATAGATTATTCCTGCCAGTGTGACAGCCTGTTCCTGGCTAAGGCGGATATTGCTTGTAGACGTAGCATAGTAGTTAAGCCTCATGCACTCAACATGCTGGCTGAAAGCCTTGAGGTAGCGCGTCAGCAATGACGGGGTAAAATTGTCCGAATGGATATAGTACCATAGGAGGTCAAGCTGGACCGAAGTCCTCTCTGCGACCTGCAGCCCTACCCACTCCATCTGTGAAGTCTTCTTTTCCGGACATGGATATGCATCAAGCCATGACCAGTAGACCTCAACCCAATTGTTGAAGTATGCCTCGTTTCCGGTAACCTTATAGGCCTTTGCCTCAGGTATCATCCACTGGTGCCGGTTTTTCTGATAGGAATACTCTGAGCTATAGCTTGTTCCTGCGGGAAGGAAAGACCAGTCTATATTCCCCTTTGAATCAAGATAGCTGTAATATGTCTCAAGTCCGGTTGTCCCGTCCACACTCTCGGCACCGTTCCTGACATAGAAGCGGTATTCGAGTGCCTGGTCGGCAATCCTCTGCTCAGCAGCAGTAATGGTCGGATTTATAAGGTCTGAGTTGGAATTGTAGACATTGGTCCTTGAGCGGTAGTATTCCAGAAGATAATATGCTGCATACCAGTATTCTCCTGCCTCATAATGTGACTTTACCTTTTCAAGGCCGGGGTAATCAAGGTCAAGAAGTGCAAAAACGTCAATATCGATATCATCCTGGCTGCCTTCCTCAGGAAGGACAGAGATATCCGGATTACCGACTTTCCCACTATCTTCGCCTAACGTATCCGCACATGCCGCAAGGCAGGCGGAAATGAGCAAAAGCAAAAAAGTTCTTTTCATCTATAATAATTTTAGTGTTTGCAGTTTACGGTTTTTCACAATGCAAAATTATAGATTGCATCCTGCAGAGAAAATTCAGTTTGTTTTCAATTATTTCAAAAATCCCCCATCAATGCCAATTTTGTTGAATTTTATCTCATTTTTATCCAAAAGACCGGATAATTGGATAAAAACAAAGAACTTTTCCACAAAAATGACAAGAAAGGGACAGATGATTAAGAACATTCCACAGGAGTGATCGTCAAGAAGGACAGTTAGCGGTAACTTTGCAGGAAAGTAAAACATTAAATTCAACGAAATGTATATCAGGAACACTATTTTGCTCTCTTGCGCTTCAGTGGCACTATTGGCGGCCACTTCATGCAGCAACAGTAAAGAGGACTACGGATGGCTGAAGAACGGAATCGACACGTCTGTCGCACAGCTTAAGGCAGCAGCCGGAAAGGCTGAAGGCACAGGAATGCTCCCGTGCTGCAACTATGCCGGACAGGACCTTGAATTCCTTTCATGGCAGCTCGACAGGGAGGCTTCAACATTCAAGGACTCGCTCAGGGCCTGCCCTCCGGCAGAGAAAATCGGCACAATGCGCCTGTGCGGAATATACGACTGGAGAAGCGGATTCTTCCCTGGAACGCTCTGGTACGGATATGAACTCAGCGGTGACGAGAGCCTGAAGGCCGAGGCTGTCAGATATACCAACATGCTCAATGATGTCCGCCACTATGACGGGACGCATGACCTCGGCTTCATGATGAACTGCAGCTATGGCAATGCGCTCAGGCTTGCCCCCAACGACACTATTGCGGCAGTCCTCGTAGAGACAGCGGACAACCTCTGCTCACGCTTCGATGATGGCATAGGCGCAATCCGTTCATGGGATTTCGGGCCATGGAACTTCCCTGTCATCATAGACAACATGATGAACCTGGAGCTGCTTTTCAATGCTGAAAGGCTTACCGGAGACAAGAAATACAGGGAAATAGCGATACGCCACGCAAACACCACCATGGCAAACCATTTCCGCCCGGACTGCACAAGCTGGCACGTGGTAAGCTACAACAATGACGGCACTCCCGAGCGCAAGCAGACTTTCCAGGGAAAGAACGATGACTCCGCATGGGCACGTGGACAGGCCTGGGGAATCTACGGCTACACAGAATGCTTCCGCGAGACAGGCGATTCAACATATCTCGCATTCGCACAGAGGATTGCAGACATGATAATGTCACGTATCAAGACAGACGACCTCATCCCTTACTGGGACTATGACGCTCCGGAAAGCCCAAGGACTCCGCGCGATGCCTCTGCAGCTGCCGTAACTGCATGCGGAATGTTCGAGCTGAGCACATTTGCAGCAGACGGACAGAAATATTTCGACTACGCGGAAAAACTCCTCAAGAGCCTTTCTTCACCGGCATACCTTGCAAAGGCAGGGGAAAACGAGGGATTCATCCTGATGCATTCCACTGGCTCGCTGCCTCACGGCTCTGAAGTTGACACAGCACTCAACTATGCCGACTACTACTATCTTGAGGCAATCAAGAGATACATGGAGCTGAAAGACCTGACATACAGCAGACTATAATTTATTTCACAGACCACATTGACATGAAAAGACACATTTCTGCAGCAATAGCCATATATATAATGTCTGTCCTGACGGCTATGGCACAGGAACTCAGGACAGATGTATTCGGGATGCTGGACCTTGACTATCCGGGGCTTGCAGCTGTAAAGTCCCTCCATTCGGAAGGTGACGACAAGGCAGCGGCTGCAGCCCTTCTCGAATACTACCGCGGACGTAAAGGGATATGCACACCTGACATAAGGGATGTCAGGAAAGTCACCATCAACAAGGAAGAGCAGAAATGGGCCGACGACGGCCTGGAGCACACCTTCTTTGTGCACAAGGGCTACCAGCCGTCGTTCAACTACGGCAAAGACATCAACTGGAAATACTGGCCCGTGCAGGACAACGAGCTCCGCTGGCAGCTTCACCGCCACAAATGGTTTACCCCGATGGGCAAGGCCTACAGGGTAAGCGGAGACGAGAAATACGCCAGGGAGTGGGCAAGCCAGTATATCGACTGGATACGCAAGAACCCTCTCGTGGCAATCAGCAAGGACGCATACGAGATACGCGACAACGCCCAGATGAAGGAAGATGCAGAAAATGCACGCTATGCATGGCGTCCCCTGGAAGCCAGCCACCGGCTGCAGGACCAATGCCTGCAGTTCCAGCTTTTCATTGACTCGCCTGCATTCACACCGGAATTCCTGACAGAGTTCCTGGTGAATTACCACAGGCATGCAGAACATATCATGGGCAACTGGTCCGCACAGGGCAACCACCTGCTTTTCGAAGCACAGAGGATGCTGCTTGCAGGCTCATTCTTCCCGGAGTTCAAGGACGCGGAATCATGGAGAAAAAGCGGAGTTGATATCCTCAACAGGGAGATTGAAAAACAGGTATATGCAGACGGAGGCCAGTATGAACTTGACCCTCACTACCACCTTGCATCAATCGAGATTTTCTACAAGGCTCTCCAGATTGCAGCCCTCAACGGCTTCCGCAAGGAATTCCCGCAAAGCTATTCCGATGCAGTCGAGAGCATGATCATGTTCTATGCAAATATCTGCTATCCTGACTACACCAACCCTTGCTTCAGCGATGCCAAGATTACAGGCAAGAAAGTAATGCTCGGACATTACAGGAAATGGCAGAAGCTGTTCCCGGACAACCAGGCCATAAGATATTTCGCCACAGAAGGCAAGGAAGGAGCACTTCCGGAATACCTTTCAAAGGGCTTTGAGGACAGCGGATTCTATGTCTTCCGCAACGGATGGGGCAAGGATGCCCTCCAGATGACAGTCAAGGCTGGGCCGGTCGGTGAATGGCATGCACAGCCGGACTGGGGAACATTCGAGATGTGGTACAACGGCAAATGCCTCTTCCAGGATTCAGGTTCATACGTATATGAAGGCAAGGATCCTGAAGTGATGGAATGGAGAAGATGGTTCAAGGCCTCTTCGCACCACAACACCCTCACAGTCAATGACGAAAACCTCGACAAGAATCCTTGCAGGACACTGCTCTGGCAGCCGGAGGGAGATGTACAGGTCCTTGTGACAGAGCATCAGAGCTACAGCGACCTCATGCACCGCCGCTCGATATTCTTCGTTGACGGAAAATATTTCGTAATCGTCGATGAAGCCACCGGAGACAGGAAAGGATGGGTCAACCTGCATTACCAGATGCCTCGGGGAGATGTCCCTAACAGCCGCGAGGACATGCACTTCCACACCAATTTCGAAGGCGGCAGCAATTTCCACCTCCAATGCTTCTGCCCTGATATGGGCAAGATGCAGCTCAAGAAAGAAAAAGGGTGGCAATCAAGCGAATACATGAAAAAAGTGCAGAGGATTGACGCCAGCTTCAAGCAGAAGAAAGAAGACGGCAGCCCAGTGAGGTTCATCACAGTCATCTATCCAAAGGAAAAGGCCGGCGCAGAGACCGTAACAGCAAAATTCACAGACAAGGGCTATAGCCCGGACGGCCTTTCCGTCCAGGTGAAAGTCGGAAAGGACAAGAAAAGGACACTATCATATACTCTATAGGACATGAGAAAAAATTTGACAGCAGCATTTTATCTGCCGCTTGCTGCCGCAGGACTTACATCCTGCGGCAGTGCCGGTAAAGAGGAGCCTAAGCAGCCGAACATACTGTTCATAATGACAGATGACCACACCACCCAGGCAATGTCCTGCTACGGAGGCAGGCTGATAGAGACTCCAAATATGGACAGGATCGCACGTGAAGGCATCCGCTTTGACAACTGCTATGCGACAAACGCCCTTTCAGGCCCGTCCAGGGCATGTATCCTGACAGGGAAGTTCGGCCACGAAAACGGGTTTACCGACAATGCATGCATATTCGACGGTGACCAGCAGACATTCCCGAAACTCCTGCAGAAAGCAGGATACGAGACAGCGATTGTCGGCAAATGGCATCTTATTTCCGAGCCCCAGGGCTTCGACTGGTGGAGCATACTCTCCGGACAGGGTGAGCAGGGCAACTACTACTCACCGGAATTCTGGGAAATGGGCAAGGAAACCGTGGAAGAGGGCTATGTCAGCGAAGTCATTACGGACAAGGCCATAAATTATCTGCAGAACCGCAGCAAGGACAAGCCTTTCTGCCTGATGTTCCACCACAAGGCACCTCACCGCAACTGGATGCCGTCACCGAAGAATCTCGGAATGTTCAATGACACAGTCTTCCCCGAGCCGGAAAGCCTCTTTGACGACTATTCTGGACGAGGTGATGCGGCAAGGGAACAGGACATGAACCTTGTCAGCACATTCACAGAGGACTGGGACCTCAAGCTGATGACACGGGAGGAGATGCTTGCAGATCCCGACAACCGCCTTGCACAGGTATATTTCAGGATGCCGGAGGAGGCACAGCATAAATGGGACAGCGTCTATGCTGACAGGATTGCAGAGTACCGCAGCGGCAAGCTCCAGGGAAAAGAACTTGTAAGATGGAAATACCAGCAGTATATGCGTGACTACCTTGCCACAGTCCTTTCAGTGGACGAGAGCATAGGACGGGTGCTTGACTATCTTGAAGAGACCGGGGAACTGGACAACACAATCGTTGTCTACACATCCGACCAGGGATTCTTCCTCGGTGAGCACGGATGGTTCGACAAGCGTTTCATGTACGAGGAGTGCCAGAGGATGCCGCTCGTTGTAAGGTATCCCAAAGCCATAAAGGCCGGTTCAACAAGCCAGGCCCTATGCATGAATGTCGACTTTGCACCTACATTCCTTGACTTTGCCGGCGCGGAGATTCCTCAGGATATCCAGGGGGAATCACTGAAAGGCATACTGGAGAACGGCGGGGAGACACCTTCCGGATGGAGGGATGCCGTATATTACCATTATTACGAATATCCGGCAGAACACTCGGTAAAGCGGCATTATGGAATCCGCACAGACGGCTACAAGCTCATACATTTCTACAACGACATCGACCAGTGGGAACTCTACGACATGTCAAAGGACCCTTGCGAGATGAACAATGTCTTCGGGAATCCGGAATACTCGGCCATCAGGAAAGAACTGATGGAAAAACTCTCTGAAGCACAGGCACAATACGGCGACACCGACCCGGACGAAAAGGAGATTGTCCTCTTCCATGGAGACCGCCGTTTCGTTGAAAGGACAAAGTAACAACCACAAAATATATAACCATCATGGACAGAAGAAAATTCATAGCCACATCCGGCTGGTCCCTCCTCGGGGCAGCCGCTTCCGGAAGCCTTCTGGGTGCGTGCGTACCTGGAAGCAAGGAGGCAAAGAAGGTAATGCCATCAGCAAGCAGCTACAAAGTCTATTGGGGTGACCTCCATAACCATTGCAACATTACATACGGTCATGGTGACATGCGTGACGCATTCGAGGCAGCCAAGGAGCAGCTGGACTTCGTCAGCGTCACTCCGCACGCAATGTGGCCGGATATCAACCTGCTCAACAAGGAGCCTCGCCTTTCATGGGTGATAGGCTACCACACGGATGCGTTCGGCCGTCTCCGCAGAGGAGGCTACGACAAATACCAGGCAATGACCAAGGAGTATAACCAGGAGGGCAAATTCCTGACATTCATCGGATATGAGGCACACAGCATGATATACGGCGACCACGTCGCGCTCCATCATGACCTCGATGCACCGCTTGTCGGATGCTCTTCGATAGAAGACTGGAAAGCCAAGTTCCGCGGACAGAAGGTATTCGTGACCCCTCACCACATGGGTTACCAGACAGGATACCGTGGCTACAACTGGGATTTCTTCACAGAAGGTGACCAGACACCGTTTGTCGAGATGTACTCACGCCACGGGCTCGCAGAAAGCGACATGGGCGACTATCCTTACCTTCACGACATGGGTCCGCGCCAGTGGGAAGGCACAATCCAGTATGGACTGGAACAAGGACATAAATTCGGTATAATGGGCTCGACAGACCAGCATTCAGGCTATCCTGGAAGCTATGGTGACGGACGCGTGGGAGTGCTCTCCCCTTCCCTCACCCGTGACAATATCTGGGAAGGCCTGCGTTCACGCCACACCTGCTGCGCTACAGGAGACAGGATTGCGGTTGACTTCCGTCTCAACGATGCCTTCATGGGCGATGTGGTACGTGGCAACAGACGCCGTATATACCTGAATGTCGAGGGACAGAGCTGTATAGACTATATCGACATCATCAAGAACGGCAGGCTGTTCGCAAGGATAAACGGGCCGCACATCCCGGAAATGCCGTCAGGAGACATGGTGCGCTGCAAGGTAAAGATTGAATTCGGATGGAACCGCGAGCAGCAGTATATCCCATGGGACGGGCAGATCAGCATTGACAAGGGACGTATCCTCGATGTCATGCCTTGCTTCCGCGGAGCGGCATTCACATCCCCTCAGGAAGGTGAAAGCGAATTCCACACACATGTGCAGAGAATCATCTCCAAGGGTGAGAAGTCCACTGAACTGAAGCTGTTCACAAGCATGAACCCGAACACGACAACACCTGCCCCCCAGGCTGTCATCCTGGATGTCGAGATGCCGCTTGACGGAACAATATCTGCAGATTTCAACGGAAAGCAGTTCTCACATTCACTCGGGGAGCTCCTCGAAGGCTCCAGGACGCATTTCATGCGCGGCTGGCTGAGCGAAGCAATACTTTTCAACAGGGCAATGCCTCAGAGCTGCTGGACATTCGAGCACTATATGGAAGACACCGCACCGGAACGCGACACTGACTACTATTATGTCCGTGTCCGCCAGAAAGACCAGCAATGGCTCTGGACCAGCCCGATCTGGGCTGAAAGGGTGTAAACGGTGAAGCGGATTGAGGGTGGCACTAAAGAGAAGAATCTTCTGCCACCCTCATCTTCATCCATTTGAGATTTCCGATACCACACACTGAAACCAATATGCACAACAGGATATCTTCAATGGTCCTGGCATCAGTATTTTTCTGTTCTTGCGGGCATTACAGCTACAGGAGCATACTCCTCAGGAACGACAAGATACAGCAGGACTCAATAGAATCAACAATTGACAATGCCCTGAAAGCCTGGCAATCCGCCCCATGGCACAAAGAATACAGCGGATGCCATTTCAGGCAATACATCCTTCCGCCGCAGATCTCGGACGAGACGGTTGAATACTATTGGCGCACAGACATTCCCCAATGGAAAGGATTCAGCACCAGTGGAAAGGACCTGGCCTCGGCAGCCAAGGAAATCAACAGCCGGATCCAAGTCGACACCAGGCCTCAGGACTGGGGTAACCCGGCAATGGGATACACCATGACGAAATCCGGTAAGTCAGGCAAATGCGATGACAGGAGCATACTCACGGCAATGGCGATGCGCTCAATGGGAATCCCTGCTGCCTTTGAGATGATTCCTATGTGGGGAAGCAGCAACAACGGGCATTCATTCTGCAGCGTGATCACGCCATCCGACTCTGTTCTTGTCTTCCAGAATGGAGGAAATGACGGCACAGAAAGCGAATTTGTCCAGAAAGTCCCCAAAATCTACAGGAGAATGTTCATCCCGGAAAAGGGATGCCTCACAGAACTGGCAGGGAAAGGTGTCCCCGTCCCGCCTGTTTTCCAGGACGGACGGCTGAAAGATGTCACAGACAGGCACTGCATCGGGCATCAGGACGTACATGTCCCGATTGGCAATGGCATCCGTGACAAGGCTGTATATCTGAGCGTATTCACTCCGGACGGATGGTATCCGGTAACCTACACCGCAAACAAAGGCAGCCGGACCGTCTTTCATCATGTCGGGAACGGCACGGACAAGCACGGGGCTGCAAGCCTCAAGGGTGAAGACATAGGCAACGGAATCCTGTATCTCCCGACCACATACAATGGAGACACGGAAGCTGCCGGCTGGCCGATAATAGTATCTGCCGACAGCATCAGGACATTGCGCCCATCCAACAGCACTGAGACAGTACGGCTTACCAGGAAGTATCCGAGGTCTGAAAGGATCATCAGGTACGCTGACTATATGGTCGGGGGCATCATTGAAGGGGCAAACAGGAAAGATTTCTCTGATGCAGTCTGCCTGTACATGGCAATGGAGACGCCACACAGCAGGATGCAGACGGTAAGTCCATGGGAGAACGGCAATTTCAGATATTTGCGTTTCCGGAAACCGTCCGGGACTTTCAGCATAGCGGAACTCCATGCAGCTGGAATAGACGGACAGCCCATAGCCTCCGTCCCTCTTGTCCCGGATTATTTATCATGCGAGAATACTGACAATGTCTTTGACGGGAAGCCTCTGACATATTATGAAGTGCCTAAAAGCATGAATTTCTGGATTGGCTGTGACTTTGGAAAGCCGGTAAGGATAGCTGAGATAGCGTTCTGTCCGAGGAATGACGACAACGAAGTGTCACCTGGAGACAGATACGAACTCCTATACTGGGACAACGGCTGGAAAAGCCTCGGGACCAAGACTGCTACAGGATATTGGATTGAATATGAAAATGTCCCGAAGGGGGCATTGCTCTGGCTGAGGGACAGGACAAAAGGAAAGGAAGAAAGGCCGTTCACCTATGAAAACGGAAAGCAGATATGGTGGTAAATCACTTAAACTACTGATACACTATGAAACCATTAAAGACAACACTGACAATTGCAGCAATGTCACTATTCATATATAGTGCATCTGCACAGCCGAGGTCATCAGAGACAGCGGCATCTTCTGCAGCCCAACGTGCAGAAATGGTAAAGGAATTCGGGATTACAGACCAGCAGGCCATGTATATCCAGAAATTCTCATGGATACGTTCACACAAGATTGACTCTCTCTCCAGGCTGGGACTGCCAACAGCTGAATTCCAGGAAAAAAGAGACCAGGCGACAGATGAATACTATGCCTGCATCGGTGAAATCCTGACCCCTGCACAAAGGTCGCAATATAACCCTGAAGCACTGAAGGCAGCAAGGGACGAGGAAATCAAAAGGCTTAATCTCCCATTCCAGGATGCGCTTAGGCTCGGGGAGCTGAAAGCCGGATATGACAGGCAGGTAAAGGAGATACGCAGCAGCGGACTTAAATCCACGCCAAGAAAAGAAAAACTTGAAGAGGCAGAAGTCGAATACATCAAGAATGTACGCAATCTGCTCGGGAACGAGAAATTTGCCGACTGGCAAAAATACAGGAATGCCAGACTGGAACGCATCTTCATGGCCCAGTATGGATTTACAAGGCAGCAATTCCAGAAATATCAGGAACTTGAGAACTGGCAGGCAATAGAAATCCTTAAAATCAGGAACAGCAGCCACAGCCAGGAAGAAAAACGCCAGATGATACTTGCTGTGAAGTCGCGCAAGACCGAAATGCTGCGCAAAGAACTTCCTGCTGAGCAGTTCAACAGATGGATGGAGGCACAGAACAGCGCCAAGGCCAAGAGACAGACTACCAAAATCGACTGAAGATGACACATATATCAAGACACAAAAAGACTTTTGTGATATTGGCCATCGCTGCATCCATGGTCATTTCATGTACAGTGCAGGAAGTGTTTGGCCCGCTTGACACAAAATATGGTTCAGATGCATTCAGCCTTGATGAGGCGAAGGAGTTTTTTGAAAAGGACTATGCCACAGTCTCGACCAAGGCAGATGCAGAGACAAAGAAGCCGTTCAGAAGACTCTCCCCCGGTGAATTCACACCTTTATGGGAGAATGCACAATATTCAATACGTGGAGACATTGCCGCATTCGATGTGCCGGTCATTGCAGAAAAGAGGATTCGCGCCATAAGGTCCAGATTCGGCACGGACGGAGCAAAGGCAAAGATAGTCAATGCATATCAGAAACTTGTGGTGGTAAAGAACTGCTCTAACGGCAACTATGGAGCATACATATTGACCCTTGTCCCGGACATCGGACATGACACAGGAGGCAGCATTCTGCAGAAATTCATCTCCCGTACAGAAAACAGAGGGAATTTCAGCGGTATTGCCATCTATACACAACCAGGCAGCAACGCCATAATAAGGATAGATGAATACCGGAACGGCAAAAAGTACAGGGGCGTCTTTCTGCCCAAAGGCACTGACACTTTAGAAAAAAGGCTAAGAAAAGCCGCTATCCTGATGAAAGGCATATGCTTCGGTTCATCTGCTTCTCCTTTGACACGTGCTGGGGAAGATTGGGAATGGTGGGATGAGGACGATGATGAATGGTGGGATAATTTTTGGGATGAATGGTATGCAGAAAACGGACAGATATATGATAACATAGACAATGGAAATGATGATTCATGGACTTTCAGTGGCTATAAAGACATCGGTGATGGCTATTTTATGGACAATGATGGCGACATCTATTTCGATTCCGATGGAGATGGCAATCCTGACAGTTTCGTTATAAATGACTCCACCTGTGAATCTGGTGATGACAGCAGTACCGAGAAAAAAGAAGAGGAAAAACCAGAAGATCCAGAACCACCAGAAAAGCCAGAAGGCGATTCAGATTGGTGGGAAATGTGGGATGATGGCTATTATTATAATCCTGGTGGCAGCAATAGCTCTAGCTCATCACAAAAAGCCAATGTCAATCTATTTAAGGCGCAACATTTTGTCTCATATTCAACGACAGGCAATTGCTTGACTGTATGCAAAAACATAATGTCAAAAATGGGACAAACTTCATTTGGAAGTTCCGCAAAAGTCATTTATCTTGCACGTGAAAATGATGCACACAAGAAACTTGTTCATTATGGGGATCCAACAAAAAACTATCAGAATGCCATCAAGTGCATTGACAGACATCTTGATAATGATAAAAGTATTATAGTAGGAGTTAATCACTCTTTTAAAAAAGATATTAATGATGGAACAATCGACCATTTTGTCCTGATTACTGGGCGTGGATATGATACAGAACAAAAGGCATATTACTATATTTATGTAGAAACGGGAAGTAACAAGCCTGAAACTAGTCACAATCCTGAAGGAAATCGCTTTTACTATGATGAAGGAAAACAAATGTTTGTTGATACTAGTGCACTCAATAATAGATCTTATACAATTACTGAAATCAGGCCAAACGATGGGAGCTCAGAAGACCAGACAATAACACAACCGGCAAAACGTATAATACGTTTCTTTAAATATGCATAATTTAAAAACCAAAACATCATGAAACACGTTATAGCAATAGCACTATGCTGCTTGAATTTCATATGTCTGAATGCACAGCCCAATCCAGACATAAAGGAGGCAATACAATACCTAAATGTCACACCACTTCCATACTATTGTTTTAAGACAGAGAAAATGGGTCCTGAATGCAGAGGCATCTGGAACTATGACAACATACTATACAGCAAGCTGTTCACAGACTTTGGACTTACGGACTGGTTTACACCTGAAGATGAAGGTCCTTGTGGCAGACGTAAATTCTACATTAAGAATGCCGACTGCATGTTGATGCTGATCAATGCGGGAAGCATTGGGGATGTATCCAATGATCTACTTGTATCTGTAACACCCGAAGGTGAAGTCATTGATCAAATGTATGTGACAGCTATAGGATTTGAGCCCAAAGGGATTGTACCAGTAATGTTGTTCAGGATAATGGAAACGGGTGAAATAATAACATCACACCTGTTCCCTAAAGGCAATGTATTCAAGCCCATTGCCTATATTGAGACATTAGAGGCACAAAGAGTTGATACAGTCTACCGTCTCGATTCAGACAATAAGTTCAAAAAGGTAATGACCATATTATTCGAAGAAAAGACATACACTATCGATGTGCTTTCCAAACCAGGGTACAACATCTGGAACGGAAACGAAACCATTGTCAAGAAAATACGCGAATAGACCTGCCCCACACAACAGCCGTACATATAACTTTCCTCTGTACGGCTGTATTTTCCTGGGGACGCTATTGAATGCATCCCATATTTCCACAAAGGAAAACAGATTAGACTTTAATCCTGCCAGTCATGAAAACATTTTTGATAAACCTGATGCTGTTAGTCAGCATTTCACTGCATGCTACAGACAATGATGTCGTATATGTTGTCTTTACTCCACATGAGTCATCGTATACACAAGCTACTATAGTACACTTACCTGTTTCACCAGACTTTGATACGCAATGCCTAAGATGTCCACGGCATTTTTTCAAACTGAAGAATAGCGAACTTCACTTTTGGAGTCATTTCTTCTATGAAAATGCCTTGGATAAGCCAGCCAACCCGATAACAGTGAAGCCGATATCGTTTCTCGATGAGGTGGAGTACATTGATTTCGATGTCGTTGCGCCAAAGATGACAAGGGACGAGCTGAAAGAGCTTAAAGATAGCATCAGCTCACACAAGACTATATACTTCATTGACAAGAATGAGTTCGAAAACGGAATGATGAAAATGTATCCGGTAAGAGAATTTAAAGGATTTTAGAATATAAAATGAAAAGAATTACACTTTTTCTAACACTCTGTTTGGGATGCATATCAGTATATGCAAGCCCTGGCATCAAACAGGCATTTAGCTATATGTCTCCTATCAACGTACCATATAATTGCGACAAGCACTATAAGGACAGCCCTGGAGCCAGGGGAGTTAGTGACAATACGTTTTATGCAAAGATGTACACTGACACGCAGCTGAAAGAATGGTTTATAGAAGATCCGAAAGGCAATCCATGCCTATGCCATATATTCAACCTGCCAGGTACTGACATCAAACTGTTTCATCTGACTATAGCCTGTATAGGAGACCATCAGAACGACATCATTGCATCAATTGACAAAGAAGGGAATCTTCTTGACCAGATGTATGCCAATATCTTTGGACTAACATATAATGTTCGCAACGGCATTACACCTGTCATGCAATTCAGAATAGACAGCAAAGGACATGTAATTATTTCAAGGCTTGTCCCGACTACAAACGAATCTTTTACAATTGCTGCAATTGTATCATTCCCGGCACAAAGGGTAGATACGGTATATAAAGTCGGTGAAAACGGGAAATTTGAAATCACAGATACAATCAAGTTCGTTCCAAAAACATACACAAAAGCAGAACTGTCTGCACCAGGATACAACATCTGGAGCGGCAATGAAGAAAGGATAGAATAATTCCCCAGACACAGCCGTACATAGGTATAATGTGCGGCTGTATTTCGTTTCAGAAAATTATCCTTCTGGAATATATGAGATTATTGCCCATAATGGAGAAAAAGCATATATTTATATTGGGAATAATTACTCTTTCAATGCATAAAATAATGGACAAGAAGTATTTTACAAACAAGCGAGACCTTTATTTTATACCGATACAATTTTGTATTGTTGCTGTTGTTTACATAATATTAGCACTTCCGTCTTTTGACAAAAGAGGTTGTATCATATTATTATGTTTTTTAGGTGGTCATATTATATTTACTTTATTTTTCGCAGCAATATCTCTCGGATTCCCAGAGTTGACGGAAAACAGGGTCATACATAGGAACTATTTCTTCAGGTTCTACCGTAAAGCCTATCGGTACAGCGACATTGAAAAGATAAAAATCCAGTCAGGAGGATTCCACTGGCCGTGCATGAGGGTATATGTCAAGGGGAAAAGGTGGTTCCGCTTTTACAGCATGGACGGCATGTCACAGGACTCAATCAAGCCATTGGTAGAGGAACTCCGATCGCATGGAGTGACTGTTGAATGCATTCCATATTTCCACAAAGGAAAACAGATTAGACTTTAATTCCCGCCTGTCATGAAAGCATTTTTGATAAACCTATTCCTGCTGATTTCAGCAGTAGCATTTGCACAAGAAGATAAGATTTATGTCGTTTTCCGCAGTGACACAGTTACTGCCATTGAAAATACGGTCATGATACATTTTGAGCCAGATGGGGACAATGACTATGATCCAGACACAGACAGGTGTCCTGAGCATTATTTCAAATTGCAAAGAAGAGCATGTTCATTCAGATGTTTTTACATCTATGAAAATCCGCTTGACAAGCCGGATAATCCAGTCATCATTAAACCGGCATCATTCCTTGATGAAATAGAATTCCTGGATCTGGACATTGTCGCAAAATCAATGACAAGAGAAGAGCTGATGGAACTGAAAGACCATATCAATTCACACAAGACAATCTACTTCATTGACAGGAATGAAATTGAAAACGGAATGATGAAGATATATCCAGTAAGAAGATTTGTGTCTGCTTATTAGTTTTGGCATTTCCAGAAAAAACAAATTCGTTCCTCTGTGCGGGAAGGAATTCATCCGCACAGAGGAACGATACATAAAAGAACAGAAGATTAATCATGAAGCACTTTATAGCAATAGCACTATGCTGCTTGAATTTCATATGTCTGAATGCACAGCCCAATCCAGACATAAAGGAGGCTATACAAGACCTCCCGGTCACACCTCTTCCATACTATAGTCTTAAGACAGAAAGAAGAGGTCCTGAATGCAGAGGCATCTGGAACTATGACAACATACTATACCGCAAACTGTTCACCGACTTTGGGCTTACCGAATGGTTTATACCGGAAGATGAAGTGCCTTGCGGTAAACGTATATTCTACATAAAAAATGCTGATTGCCTGTTGATGATGATTAGTGCTGGAAGCATTGGTGATGTATCAAATGACCTCCTTGTCTCAATTACCCCTGAAGGTGAAGTCATTGACCAGATGTATGTGAAGGTTATAGGGTTTGACCCAAGAGGTATTATACCGGCAATGTCGTTCAGAATAATGGAGACTGGTGAAATAATGACATCGCAGTTGGTGCCTAAAAGCAGTGCTGCCCAACCCATGATTGACGTCAATACTTTGGAAGCTCAAAGAGTAGATACAGTCTACCGTCTTGATTCAGACAATAAGTTCAAAAAGGCAATGACCATATTATTCGAAGAAAAGACATACACTATCGATGTGCTTTCCAAACCAGGATACAACATCTGGAACGGAAACGAAACCATTGTCAAGAAAATACGCGAATAGACCCACTCAACAACAGCCGTACATATCACTTAGATTATTGCCCCCAATGGAGAAAAAGCATATATTTATATCGGAAATAATTTGTTAACCGCTTAAGCGTTATGGATAGAAAATATTTTAATCGAAAGCATAATGTATATTTCACGATAGGTTCTTTTATCTTTTCTGAGTTGTTGATAATTATAGTATCACTACCATATCTCAAGGACAAAGGAGCAACAATAATGGTATGCGGAATGGCCTTTTTTCTTTTATTATCACTTTACTATGCCTCTCTGAGTCTCGGATTCCCAGAGCTGACTGAAGACAGGGTCATCTATTTCTTCAGGTTCTACCGTAAAGCCTATCGGTACAGCGACATTGAAAAGATAAAGATCCAGTCAGGAGGATTCCACTGGCCGTGCATGAGGGTATATGTCAAAGGGAAAAGGCGGTTCCGCTTTTACAGCATGGACTGCATGTCACAGGACTCAATCAAGCCATTTGTAGAGGAACTCCGCTCGCACGGAGTGACTGTTGAATGCATCCCATATTTCCACAAAGGCAAACAGATTAGACTTTAATCCTGCCAGTCATGAAAACATTTTTGATAAACTTTTTGCTGTTAGTCAGCATTTCAATGCATACAACCGTTAAAGATGTCGTATATGTTGTCTTTACTCCACATGAATCATCGTATACACAAGCTACAATTGAACATCTTCCCCCATCAAACAAATATGAGATACAGGGATTAAGATATCCAAGACATATTTTCAGAATACAAAATAACGAACTTCACTTCTGGAGTCATTTCATTTATGAAAACAGGCTTAAAAATCCTGACAAGCCGATAACAGTAAAGCCGATATCTTTTCTCGATGAGGTGGAGTACATTGATTTCGATGTCGTTGCACCAAAGATGACAAGGGACGGGCTGAAAGAACTTAAAGGTTTTTAGTTGGCAGCATTGCCATAAAACAGCTGTCACCTCCTTTGCCTGCTCCACAATATCAGACATAGCCTTGTAAGAACCATTTGCACCCATGATTGGTAATTTTGCCACAGAATTAGTGTTTTTTTGTATCGGAAATACGGATATGATATACCCCTGACATACGCCAATGACAGGACAATGCGACAGAAAGTAATGGATTGAAATATTTTGATTAATTTCGCAATATGGAGCACAATAAGGATATCATAAAAGTATACAATACGGCTACAGGGGTAATCAAAACTGCTTTAAAACTTCTATAATGGACAGCCACTCGAATAAGTTCACACCTGCACATATCACCAGGACGGACATTGCAGTCTCGATATTCTGCATCTACATATTCATATCCGGCCTGGCAGTATCAGGGATGGAAATCGGCAACATTATTTTCCTTAAATGGTCAATATGTGCCCTGCTCTACATCCTGGCAAGGCTCAACAGGCATAAGGAGGCTGTACTTGCAGCAATCACAGCTGCAGGAATTGCACAGGGCATAGCTGCCATCGGACAGCAGATCGGGCTTATGGAAAGCAGGCATCCGCTTTTCTGGGTCACAGGATTCATGGGCAACCCCGGACAGCTCGGAGGATTTCAGGCAATTGCATTCTCCTGCTGCATCCTGCTGATGTCAATATACGGAAAGAAATCAAGGACAATCAAGCTGGCATTATCAGCTTCCTGCATATTCCTCGCCTGCACACTCCTCATCTCCGGTTCACGGGCAGGACTGCTTGCAGCCATATCAGGCATTTGCATTGTCCATATCAATGAGATACATAAATATATCAAGAAACACCGGAGACATATCCCTGTCTACGCAGCACTATGTCTTGCTGCATCTGCAGCCATTGTCATGTACAGAAGTGAATCTGTCATGGCAAGGCTTCTTATATGGAATGTTACGTCCGGAATGATTGCCGACAGGCCGCTCCTTGGATGCGGTGCAGGAATGTTCAAGATGAACTACATGGGATATCAGGCGGACTATTTCGCCCGGAATCCGGAGTCCAGGCTTGCCGGAGTGGCCGACAATGTAATATATCCATACAACGAGTTTCTGCATATAACGGCTGAAACAGGGATTATAGGATTTGTCCTGGTACTGGCAATGCTTATCATGATATTCCGTGAAGCAGGAGACAAGAGGTTGCTCTCTCCTTTGGCCGCCTTGATTGTATTCTCCTGTTTTTCATATCCATTGAGCAAATTTTCCCTGGCAGTGCTCTTCCCATTGCTTGCAGGCAGCATCGGAACCGGTTCCAAGACACGCAGAACCACAAGGGGTATTGCAGCCTTGACGGCATTGTCGCTGCTGCTCACAGCTGTTTCTGCATATACGATTTCTGTCTATAGGGATTCAATCAATGAGATAAGGTCCATGAAGCATGGGTATGAGCCAGCAACAGCAGAAATGTATGCCGTACATTTCAGACGCATATACACGGACAACAGGATAAATGCCCTCACGGCAAGCCTATGCGGAATACATCCGGAACTGCTTGACCACATTGAAGATGACCTGATAATCCCCGGATGTGAAAGCCAGTGTATCCTGGCGGAATACCATATCGGCAGAAACGGCATGGCAGCCGGAGAAAAATACCTGGTTGAAGCTTCATGCATGATACCGACCAGGATAAGGCCGCAGTATATGCTATGGAAGCTATACCTGTCCACCGGGAAATATGCCGAAGCAAAAGCAGCAGCCCTGAGAATAGCCGGGATGGAAGTCAAGGTCAGCAGTACGTTTTCCATAAGGGCGAAGGCAGAGGCAATGGAATGGCTGGGACACGTTTCGCCACACTCCTGAATCCTGGTACAGGCACATACTGTGTCATGTGATTGCAGCATTTTGGAAAAAAATCACAGAAATTTGAACATTTTCAACATCCAGTCTGCGCGGATTATTGTTACTTTGGCCACGATTTTGGCAACATTGACTGAACACTAAATTCAACATCCATGAGCAACAACATGATACTGCCTCTCTTTTTCGCAGCAATACCGTCTGCAGGAATAAATGCATCAGCCGGCAATGCAGCAGAACCTGGAAAACCGGCAGAAGGCACGGCTGCAAGGCAAAGGCCGAACATCATCTACATAATGACAGACCAGCAATGGGCTGGAGCAATGAGCTGCGCAGGCAATCCAGACCTGAACACACCCAACATGGACCGTCTGGCACAGAATGGAGTCCGTTTCACCAACGCATACTGTTCATTCCCTCTCAGCGGCCCGTCCAGGGCAGCAATGTTCACCGGATATATGCCAAGCGAAAGCGGAATTGTTGAAAACGAAAAGCCGCTCACCGATTCACTTGCGGCCAGGACACTCGGGACATTGGTCTCAGAGGCAGGCTACAACTGTGCATACGCAGGCAAATGGCATGTGAACACCGTCTCGCTTCCTGCAAATGAGGCATTCGGATTCCATAACATAAAGGACAACGGAGACAGGGGCATTGCAGAAGCATGTGTAAAATTCCTGCAGGAAAGGCCAGGCAAACAGCCATTCTTCCTTGTAGCCTCATACACAAATCCGCACAACATCTGTGAATTTGCACGCGGACAGGAGACTCCTATGGCAAAGATAGACAAAGCCTCAACTGCAGACTGTCCCAACCTGCCGGACAATTTTGCCGTACAGCCATACGATGCAAGCATCCTCCAGTTCGAGAAAGGGCTGAACTACTCGCTCTATCCCACAACGACATTCACTCCTGACGACTGGAGACAGTACAGGAATGCCTATTACAGGCTAGTCGAGGCTGTAGATGCAGAAATCGGTAAAATCATTGATGAGATTGACAGGCAGGGACTGTGGAAAAACACTGTGATGATATTCACAAGTGACCACGGTGACGGGTGCGGAGCGCACCAATGGAACCAGAAGACAGCACTCTACGAAGAGGTTGCCAACATCCCCCTGATAGTCTGCCTTCCAGGAAAGGCAAATGCAGGAACGACATCGGACGCCCTCGTAAATGAAGGTATTGACTTAATGCCATCAGTCTGCGACTGGGCAGAAGCCACTGTACCGGCAGGAAGGTCTGGCAAAAGTTTCAGGAATGCCGCAGAATCAGCAGGTATCACTGCACCGGACAAAAAGGCAAGAACCGGCAAAGAAATGAAAGGCAGCCAGACTGGCCAGGAATATATAGTCACAGAGACGAATTTCCTCCAGACATCCGGCACGCTCGGCTGGATGGTGCGTACCCCACGCTACAAATACGTCCTCTATGACAAGGGCCAGTACCGTGAACAGTTGTACGATATGGAAAATGACCGTGGAGAAATGCAGAACCTTGCTGTCGAATCACGGTACCAGGAAGTACTCCAGCAGCATCGCGACATCCTGCGCGAATGGTTCCTCACCCATCCGGCAACAACACTGAAAATGCGTGCCGATGGCCTCACTCCTCCTGTAACTGACCGTCCGCGCCATATAAGGCTTATTCCGGAATAGTGAATACAACTGTCAATTACAGGCATCTGGAGTTATAGATGCCTGTAATTGATCAATCCTATTTCCCCAACAGTATTCTCAAGCTCTCCTGCATAGATTACAGTCCTGCGCACAACAGGCGTATTTATCCATGACGGAAGCTTTTTGAGTGATTTCTCAAAATCGCCAGTATATGTCATTGAAGATTTAACTTCATAGGCCTTGATTTCACCTTCTTCCTTGACAAGAAGGTCAACCTCATTCATATTTGAATCCCTGTAATAATAGACACCGCCTTCCTTTCCTCTGTTCATACGGCCCTTCACAGCTTCCATTATAACGAAATTCTCAAAGACATTGCCTCTCATCTTGTCTCTTGCCAATTGTTTTGGGCTTTCTATATCAAGAAGATAGCAAGCTAGACCAGAATCGGCAAAATATAGCTTAGGGCTTTTTACAAGCCTCTTGGACATATTCTCAAAATATGGAGGCAACAGATAAAGCACATACGATGCAGTCAGAACTGAAATCCACGCAGATACAGTCTTGTTGTCAACACCGAGCTCATTGGACAACTCAGAAGCATTGAATACAGACCCTACCCTTGCCGCACACAATTTCATAAATTTGAGGAACAGCATCATATCCTTAATATTCAACAGATTCCTGACATCTTTTTCCAGATAGGTCTTGACATAGGAAGGGAAGAAAAATTTCGCGATATTTCTTCCGGAGCATACTACCGGATACATGCCATCATAAAGAAAGGTATCAAGATCCTTGGCTCCAGACATTTCTCTTGTCTCACTTAATGACATGGGCATGAGTTCAAAGACACCGGCTCTTCCGGCCAGGGATTCGGACACGGATTTCATCAATTCGAAATTCGAACTGCCGGACAACAGGAATTTACGTCTACTGTCCTGATCCACTATGCCCTGTATATAATCAAGCAGGACCGGAACCATCTGTACCTCGTCAATAAACATAGGCTCAGTTGTCTGGTTCAGAAAAGCAATCGGGTCATTTAAGGCATACTCCCTGACATTCACATCCTTTAAAGAATATTTCACCGCATCCGGAAACAAATGCCCTATAATTGTACTTTTTCCGGACTGGCGTGGGCCGGTGACACATAAGACAGAAAAATATTTGTCTGCCTCAAGCAGAATCTGCTCTAAATCCCTTCTGATGTAATCCATTTTATGCAAATTTGGAATTGAACTCCAAAAATACATAAAATTTCCGTAGAACAAAATTTTTCGGCAGCGGGATTGTCACCACGTTGACAATCTAAAGCAGCACAAATGCAAAACACCAAATAAGCAACATTTATCCGCAAAGAGCTTTCCGCCAGAATCTGCAATTTTGCCCTATGACATAGAATACATAGCTAAAGGCCTGTACGGCCGAACAGGGAATCTATATTGAGGGAGAAGAAATCTTCAAGGGGAAGCCCTTCCGGACCGACGATAAATGACTGCGCAATATTGTCTGCATATCTATTCTTGAACTCAAGATACCCATCCACATTGTCAGCCGCCCCACTTTTAACCTCTATTGCAACAAGCCTCTCACCCCGTTTAAGCACATAGTCGCATTCCTTCTTCCTTTCATTTCTCCAATACAGGAGCGAAAAATCATCAGTAACAGATTTTCCTGCCAGATATGCCCCTACCGCAGATTCAACCTGACGGCCCCACTCAGTCCTGTTCATCCTGGCCTCATCGAATGTATGCTGGCAGAACCGGTTGCGGAATGCATTGTTGTAGACCTGCAGCTTGGGGACAGAATTCTTCTGCTTCACAATGGATGGTTCATACTTCTGCATAGGCTTGATAAGCATGACCTCATCCATAATGCGCAGATATGAACCTATTGTAGGTACTGTTCCGCTATTGAGCAGACCTTGCATCTTTGTAATTGACAATTCCTGGGCAGAGTAGACGCTTCCAAGTTCAAATATCTGTGCCAAGAGGGCAGGGTTACGTATTTCCTCAACCTCAAGTATATCCTTGTTCAGTATAGGTGATATTATGGAATCCTGCATCATGTTCCTCCATCTCGATTCATCTTCCATATAGGGATAAAGCCCAGGGAACCCTCCAAAATATATAAATTCATCCAATGACATGCCGAATGCCGACTTCATTTCCGGCCACTCCCAATATCCCATCTTGATTGTCTCAAAACGTCCTGCAAGCGAATCTTCCAGCCCCTTCTGGATAAGGAGGCGCGATGAGCCAAGCAAGACAACCTTAAGATTCCTCTTCATCAACGTATCCCTGTCCCATTCCATCTTGACGACTTCACTCCATCCTTCAATCTTCTGTATCTCGTCAAAAATAAGGATTCTCTCAGTCTCAGCATTTATCTCCATCCTGGTTCTCGACTCATGCCAACGCTCTGATATCCATGACAGATTGTTCTTTCCGACACCATCTGCGGAAAACAAATCACACCGGACAGATGACTGCTCGACAAACTGACCGACCATAGTAGATTTCCCGACCTGTCTTGGCCCCATTACAACATGGATTGTACGCCTTGGCTCTGCAAGTCTTTTCTTCAGGATCTCAAGATGATTTCTTTCAAACATTCCTTTTATTTTTATAGCAGCAAATATAGCTCTATTTTACAAAATTGTAAAGTGTATTTTACAAATTTGCAAAACGTATTTTACAAAATCGCAAGGCATAACGCCGCGCCATTCCTCCAGGGACATCACTTCCAGCAGCCATGGAGCATTCTGACATTGGCACGGAAGGTCCGGAGAATTTCTTGACTACGTTTTGCCCATGGGTATCCAGATATATCTGCTGAGTGCTGAATAACCAAAATGGGCTGACCCCTGCAATAGGTGCCAGCCCTGATTTCCATTGTCTTTTCCCATCTTTCAATAACCGGAAAATCCCGGAAGGGTGTCTGCCACTACTCTACCGACAGCTGCCCATACATGTTCAGGTTCTCTTCCGAAGACCAGGCTCCTGATGCTGGAGTATTCTTTGCAACATATTCCTTGCCGTCGATCGTATATGTAAATGTAAACTCTGTAGACATCGCTGTCTCATACGCAACGTAAAGGGAAAAATACAGGGTCTCCATGCTGGCACCGAAAAATCCGCCAGTAATCTCAATCCCTCCTTCAGGCAGGATGCACTCTACAGACTTGCTCAGAGTTCCCGAAACCTTTCCTGTACTTAGGTCAATTGTAGCATCCTCAACTGCGATATTCACAGGAGCGGAAAGCACAACCTTTGTAACTTTCTTGCCAATCATTGCATCCCCGTCTGCAAAATCAGGAGTAGGAACTGTCATCTGTATAAACGGAGACTTGAACTCAAGGGCCTGGAGAGAGGCAGAATATGAAGCCATGGCAGTCTTGGCGTATGCAAAGCAATATTTCTTCTTAGGGCAGAATGTATTGTCGTCAGGATATTCCTGCAGAGTCTGGCATGGGAGCCGGACAGCACTGTAGTCAGAATTTTCCTCAGCATATGGAACGTATGCATAGACATCATGCGCACCGGTATAGAATGCAGCTGACTCCTGCCCGATCAGCACTACCTGCCCGTCAGCATAATTGTTGGTATCATACGTAAATACTCCAGGCACCCACTCATTTTCCACAAGAGGACAGACCTGTGAAGGGATGAATTTGACATTGGACTGTCCCTTTGCCTCAGAAGCGACAAATACTCCGATCTCATCTTCTTCAATCCAGCCCTGGTTTCCGTGCATATATGTCACGTATTTTCCGGAAAGATTGATGTTTCCGGTTGGAGAGACCTTAGGCAGAGTGCCCTCGGAGCAGCTTGCTGCAAGGGCTATTGCCATTGTTGCAGCTGAAAAAATGTTAAGTCTTTTCATCATAAAAAGTATTTAAATAGTTAAACGTAAAATTTCACAAACTTTTATTTTAAAAAGCAAATTACAAAATGCCAAAATCCTAATATTCACCCTCATAGTTCGTAGCCCAAACAATATCCCTTATGTCTCCGAACCCCGAAAGGCTCTTCAGATGAAGAGACTGGGCAAATCCCTCAAACAAGCGTACCATCTTCGAGTCCTGGACATCAAGAATCTCGACATCACCGTCCTCCAGGCCAAGTGCAAGACGGAAATTTGGCTCAGTGGAATTGCCGCCATATTTGCTGAACTCACACACAAGCGGACTCGGACATATATGTGTAATCCTCGATGGAGCAGTATAGGCAAGTGCATGCCCTCCTGCGGCCATGCTGTACACATACAGGTTCCGGTCTCCGTCCGTAAAGAAGAAATACGGATATTTCTCGAAATTGGACGACATCCTTATCACGCTTTCAGCAGTCAGAAGCCCTGAACCGGAGAACGGTATCTGCGTATTCTCTGTAATCACATGGTTATTGCTTCCCATCGGATTGACTGTGAAACAATATACATAATGTTCGCCTGTCCCCATCAGGTCTATAAGAGCCACGTATGAAGGATAGAAATCCACTCCATATCCGGAAGGGTCTGTCGCAACTTTCTCGTACGCCCCTATCGCAAGGCACCTCGTGCCATGTCCCATGTCATTTACCTTACGCACAGATGCATCGAATGATGCCTCGCTGTCATAGTACCCGAAATACACCACCTTCGGACTATATGCGTCAAAACTGCTGCCGTATCCTCCTGACACAAATGCCAGGAAGCGCGAATTCAAGGAATCATACATCATAGTGACATCTTCATCTGCTGTCCAATATGTCACATTCTGAAATCCCTGGAAACATGTTATCTCCGCACCGCCGTCAAAGGAATATGGCATCGAGGAATATGTCCCGTAATAAGGGATTGATGAATTGGACTTCTCCATACAGCGCATATAGACATTCCTCTCTGCCGTATAGATGAGATAATATGAAGACTTCCAGGCAAAACCGGCCATAGTAAAATCATCCTCAGGCTCGTTTCCCGACTCAAATTCGTCACGCATCCACTGGTCCTTCTGCAATGTGGTTCCGTCAAGGGTTACTGTTCCGCTTGACTGGTTGACAATGATTTTCGGCAACCCTGAGACATACGAGCCTGGTATCGTCCCCATGACATAATAATAGTCCAGGCCCTTAGGTCTAGTCCCGAGCCCTCCGTCAATGATGTCCTCAAGACGATATGCAGCATTCATATTCAAAGGCGAAATGACCGACAGGCTTGACGCACCTGATTCACGTTCACTGAGCACAAGCCAACCCCAGCCGAAAGAACTTTTTGATTCAAGCACATATTTGTCGCTGATATACGTCTCGCCCGTTGCCCTGTTGACAACTTTCAGCACAAGTGAAAAACCTCCGCTCTTCCCGAAGGCATAGCTTATCCTATAGCCTGTCGCAAACAGCTCTCCATCAAGATACCAGCTGATTTCAAAGGCCTCATCTATATCTGCTTCGTCTTCAAACGGCTCCGAGAACTCAAGAGGAGCGGTAATCTCCACTGTCTCACCGGAAGTGAATGAATATCCTTCCTGCAGCGACAGCCAGGAAACCTCATTTGCAGTACGGTAGTCATAGCGGCTTCTGTCCTCTATGCACGAGATGCAGAGGGAAAGGCCAAGCACGCATAATATTATGTTAATTATATATTTCATAGTTACAATCATTTATGCAGTCAGGAAGATTTGACACAAGTTTCCTGTACGGACCAGGTCCAGTAATTCTAAGGAATCGTCTCATAGAGCGGCTGCCCTGTGGCAGAATCATAATATATGTACAGCCCTGCATCCCATTGACCTTTCCACCACTCCTTGAACGCCGAAGCCTCCTCCGCAAATCCTATGGCAGTATATCCGTCAAGCGAGGACAGGACACGTCCGAGATATATGTTCAGCACCCTGTATTTCATTGGAGAATATGCTCCAAGGGCCTGGGTAGTGTTCCACCATGCCGGAGCAGAGTCTGGAAGGCTGTCCTTGACCCTGACTGTCACCTTGGAATATTTCTGAGGTGCAACAACATGTCCATCAGCACTTTCAAATGATATTTCCGCAGAATAGGAAGTTTTCAGCAATTCATCCCCGCGCCTTACCCTTACCCACAGGGTATCTACATCAAGACCTGCCCTGAACACGGAAGATTCAGGAAATTCACAACGTGAATCCGACACCTCAACGAAACGGCAGACGAAATCAGTCTCCGGAAGATAACCCCACAGGCGTATCTGCACAGGCACATCGGCATAAGTCTCTCGCGTTGTCTCACCGTATGCGAAATTGTATTCAACACTCACCTTGTCATCCTGTCCTGGGGTGAAATGCACATAGTCATCACCATGGTATACTCTCAGACGGTCCTCTTGGCAAGCCGTCAGGAGTGCAGCCATCAGGCATATATATATCGTGACAATGAAATTTCTGTTCATGTTTTCTTCTTTTATGGATTACAACAATCAGAACGGGTTCTCGCTTGTAGGCACCGGAAGCACATATCCGGCACTCATATCCTTCATTGCAGACGGGTTGGAACTGTCCTGTACCGATTTGACCCCCAGCCTCTTGTACATATAGAATATATTTCCCTCACACAGGAACTCCTTTCGTGCATCGAGAAGAATCTCATCAAGGAGCTGCTCCTTTGTGGAAACGGTAAGAGACAGGGACCTCTCAGCACCACGCGCCTTCCTCACCGTCTCAAGATATCCTATCCCCTCATCTATACGTCCCTGTATCGCACACATCTCGGCAAGGATATAGCAGATCTCGCTGAAACGTATTACAGGCACCATCGGGTTCTCGACCTTTTCCACAACAGGCTCTGACGAGCTGCTGTATTTCCTGGTATAGTACGCTGATGTGGAAGTGTTTGATGATGAGATAAGGTATGAGTACCTGTAGTCTGAATAAAGGCCTGTATTGTCACTTGCAAACAGCTCCGGAATCCCAGCAAGAGGATAGCGCACAGAATTATCAGATCCGAACAGTTTAGCATCAAAGTCAGCTGCAAGATTCCTGTAATACGCACCGAAAAGCACATCGCATGACAGCTTGGTGTAGCGGCTGTCGGAAGAGCAGGCAATATTCTCCTGAGGGGTAAAGCCAACCCATGACCTTTCCTGGTAGAAATCAGTGTAGAGTTCCTTTGCGGAAGTATTTGCAGCAGGATAATATTCAGGTCCTGCATACATGCAGATTCTCGAATACAGCGCAAGGGCAGCCATATAGTTGATTCTCCATCCGCGGAACCAGAAGAACTCGCCCATTTCATCGATATACATGCTGCTGTCGAAACGGTAGCGCGAATTCCATTGCGGGGCGGACTCTGTCATCATTGAGGCATACATAGCCTCCGGGTGTACCTCCAGGTCGAATCTTTTCAACAGCGGCAAGGCAATGTGCATGTCCGCAATCACCCTGGAGATGAAGTCCTCAACACTCAATGCAGTCCCGACAGATGCAGAAAAAGAATCGCGGTAAGGGATATAGGTACCTGATGGATAAGCCGCAGGTGCCGGAGCGAAGAGTCTGAGCAGATCAAAATGGAGCATGGCCCGCAATGCGTATGCCTCACCTGCAATCAGGTCCTTCTCATCCTGGCCATATGTGAATATCCCGGCTGGAGCATCTTCCAGATGCTCGATTATCTTGTTTACATTTGCTATAATCGAATACTGGGTATCCCATATATCTGCAATCACACTGCTTGTCTCAGTTGAATTGAACACAAATGCAGCAGCATCCTTTGTAAGCTGATAAGACATGCTCCCCTGCTGCGAACCGTCAGTAAGATATTCCTGGGCTACAGCGGAAAGGAAGCCCCATGACAGGTTCTCACCATAGACAGCGGAAGAGCCGACATGGAGATATACACCGTTCAAGGCATTGCGGAACCCATATCCTGTAGTGAACAGATCCGTTTCATCCACAGAGTTGGACGGACTGACATCCAGCCATTTGCATGACACCGGCAGCAACATTGCCATGAATGCTATAAATATATTTATCGAAATATGTCTCATAGTCCATCAGAATGAAATGTTCATTGAAAAGCTGAAAGTCCTTGCAAACGGATAGTCAAGTCCCCTCTCCCTGCGGATTGAAGACAGGTAGAATATGTCATTTGCCGTCAAGGAAAGCTTGCACATGCTGATATGTGCCCTCTTGAGCAATTCAGGCTTGAAATCATAGCTGAGTGTAACCGAGCTGAACTGCAATGTATTGTCCTTCTGCACAAAACGTGAGGTAGCACCGGTTGTGATGTTCCTGTCACGGATATCCTTCATGGTTGTAACATCACCAGGCTTCTGCCACCTGTCGTTGAGCACCCTGCGGTCCACATTGCTTGAGCTAAGGTTGACATTTTCAACATAGTTGACAAGCGTGCTGTTGTAGGCATCCCCTCCAAAACGGTAGAGGAAGGAGCAGAACAGCGACCATTGCCTGAACGAGCCTGTAAGCCCGAACGAACCCTGTCCCTTAGGGGCTGTGTCACCGATTACGGTCCAGTCCTCGGCGGCCCACACATCAGTAACCTCCCCGTTCGGCTTCAAATAGATCTCCTTTCCGTTGGACGGGCTGATACCAAGGGACTTCATTCCTGCGATTGCAGTCATTGACGCGCCCTCATAATATTTGAGATAAGGCTGGGAATACACATCATTTGACGTTGACGATGGGTTGAAATTCTTGAAAAGTTCCTCTACCTTCGCATTATATGCCTTCATCGCCTCAGAAATCTTGATGACAGTGTTTTTGTTCCTTGCATAATTGGCATAGACAGACCACATCCAGTCCCTGTCCTGGTACAGCCTTACCCTCAAATCCAGCTCAGCACCCACATTGCGCACGACACCCATATTCTCCTTGTGCGAGGTAAATCCTGTTGACGATGGCAAGGCGAAATCGGTAATCAGGTCAACTGTCCTCTCGTTATATGCAGAAGCCTTAAGATACACACGGTCTTTCCACAGTCCAAGCTCCAGTCCATAGTCAAGCTGATATGTCTTCTCCCATTTGAGGTCAAGGTTGCCCATCTGCTTCAGGAAAACCCCATAGCCTGTAGGGAACCAGCTGTCTGTCTCTATGTTGTAGAGATTCCTTGCTGCATATTGTGAGAAATTGGTTTTTCCAGTCAAGCCGTATGAACCCCTGACTTTCAATGTTGAAATCACGGGATTGTTCTTCATGAAGCTGTAATTGTGGAAATTCACACCGGCTCCTGCAGCCCAGAATACAGACCATCTCCTGTTGGACCCGAACTCGGAAGAGCCGTCCACACGTCCCGTCAGGTCGGCGAAATAGACATTGTTCCAGGTATAGTTTCCCGTAAGCAGGAAGCCAGCAAGCCGCGTACGGCTCTCGTTTACAGATGGCTTGTCAACAATCTGCGAAGCATAGTTGACAGATGTAAGGTTTCCACCGGGAAATCCACGGTATGACGCGTATTCGGTCTCGCTCTTCACTGTCCTTATATTGGCAGAGAGGTTCAGGTTGATGTTATGCTTCTTCACTGATGCATTGTACATGAGCTGCAATGTCCCGTCAAGCATATTGCTGTCTCCTGAGCTTACGCTCTTGTCTCCGTTCAATGCAAGGTTCGCCGTACCGTACGAAGCGGAAGCCGGGTCCTTGAACAAATCAGAATTATTCCTCTTGATTGTTGCAGACAGCTGAAGACGCAGGCGCAGCCCTTTCATTATATCCCAGTTCACAAGCAGGTTGTCAACAATCTCCTTGTACGAGGACTTGTCATAGCTGTTGTAATTGTAAATCTCATAAAGAGGATTCACAAGTGAGCCTGAATATCCGGAAAAACTCTCAAGCCTACGGAGATATCTTCCATCCGCATCATAGACCCTCATGTATGGCTGCAGATGGGAATAGTCCGAAAACGAGTTGAACGGTACATCAGAACTGGAGCCATATGTGAATGTAGCCTTGTTCTTTATCTGGAAACGCCCGATGCGGTAGTCCACATAGAATCCGGCGGAAGTCACGGAACGGTCCGAGAGCTTCATGACTCCAGGGGTTCCTGAATAGTTCAGTTCAATCCCCCAGCGCACATCATTCTCTCCGCCGTCCACATATATGGAATGCCTATGGTTGAATGCCGTCCTCAATCCGAGGGCAAGCCAATATGTATCGACCCCCTGTAGAATATTGTTGAGCCTCGCATAATAGGCATTGGTATATGGAGCAATTGATGGGGTTGTACTGTCGTACAGTCCGGCAAGCCTCTCTGCCTCCAGTTTCTCGGAAGCAGTCATCAGGTTGTATGATGACAGGTCTGGAGCCTCTATTGTCAATGTGGTATTGTACTGTACCCTCAGCTTTCCTGCCTCAGGAGAACGCAGCTCAACCACGATTACACCATTTGCTGCACGCGAGCCATAGAGTGCTGTCGCTGCTGCATCCTTAAGGATATTTATACTATGGATGCGAGTAGGGTCCAGGTCATATATCTTCTCTACATCAACCTCAAATCCATCCAATATGAAAATAGGCATATTGGAGTTTCCTGTCAATGATTCCCTGGAAATGTCCGAAGCACTGACAGAGATACTGGTCTGCCCCCTGAGCTGGATGTCAGGCATTGCATTCGGGTTTGAACCTGCCGACAGATTCTCCATGATACGGAAAGACGGGTCGAATGTCTGTATGGCTGCAATTATATTGTTCGGGTTGGCCTTGAGTATCTCGTCTTTCCTTATCTTGGTGGTATTGCCGGAAAAGCCCTCCTTCCTTATCGGTGCAAATCCGGTAACAATGACGTCATCAAGGCTTTCCCTCGCCTCGACAAGCGTGATGTCCATCTTTGCATGCTGGACAATCTGCAGTTTCCTTGTCTCATATCCGATACAGGAGCAGATAAGGGTGCCTCCTTCGGAAGGACGCTTGATGGAATAATATCCGTTCTGGTCCGTAATCGAACCATAGTTCTTTCCGTCAAAATAGACTGCTGCACCGCATATCGGTTCCTTCGTGACACGGTCTGTCACGATTCCTGAAAGGAAGGCTTCCTTTTCAGGTTCATCGGCATCCGCGACACCGGCGGACAATATCCATACGGCAGCAAGCATCAGTGCGAGCAAAGCCAGACGGGACAATTTTCGGGGAGGAAAAGTCATATAGCTCATTTTATATTCCAATTTATGCCAGGATATCGAGGATGCCCTCATTGCGTACTATCATCATCCCGTGCCGGTCCTCAGTTATCCCGCATGCAAGCCGGTATGTGTATTCCGGGACATTCCCGTTCATCCTTGTAGGAAGATAGACAAACGAAATGTTGCTGCACCTTCTGCCAAGCTCCTCTCCAGCCTCAATTATATGTGTGGAAATCAGGAATATGCTTTCCCTGATTCCGGCAAAGGCTTCTGTGACAGCCACCGTGGCATCATAGGCATCCTTGACATTTGTCCCCCGGAACAGTTCATCGAAAATCACTGTCATGTTCCTGTGCACATTGATTGACTGTGCAACCTGTTTCAGCCTCCTTACCTCAGCATAGAAATGGCTGTAGCCACGGCTCAGGTTGTCCGGAAGGTTGATTGTCGTATACATCCCGTCCCTGACAGAGAACTTCATGGAGGACGCAGGAACCGGGAATCCCACATGCGCAAGGAAGAGAGCGATTCCGAACGACTTCATGAAAGTCGACTTTCCGGCCATGTTCGCCCCGGTAAGGAAAATCACATTGCTGTCCTTGCCCACAGACAGATCATTTGCGACTGGCTCTGTCAAAGCCGGATGATACAGCCCCTCTATTTCCAGGACATTCTCCGGTGCAGGCAGAACTTCAGCTTTCACAAATCCCCTTTCAGCTGCCACCTGGGCAACAGACATATAGACATCAATATGATATATGAATCCAAGCATCTTCCTGACAGCATCAATCTCAGTCTCGCGGAACATCCGGTCAAGCACCAGGCTCTGCTCTACAGTAAAATCCTTCTTTCCGCAAAGTTCCCTGACAACGTCAAACCTTCCCGAATCAAGCATTGCCCTTATCTCCTTAAGTTCATCGGAGACCTCGGGCACCTCACTGTCAGAAGCCATCGCAGCCGTAAATTCATCGATCACATTGATTATCCTGACTATTGCAGATATTCCGGCAAGGGCCTGCGAACGCTCCGCACTCATTCCAGTCAGTTTACGGAGTCCGCGCGATATGGCACTGTCATCTTCACGGGCAAGTTCCTGCCTTTTGCGGGTGTCATTGTCAGAAATATAGAATTCCGCGGCATCAAGCCATGCCCCATTGAAAGGAAAGTCTGCACCGCTTCGTCTGAAATACTCGACCATGGCAGACCTCTTGCGGATAAGTTCATGGCTGTCAAGAGGATTAATGAACATTTCCTCAAGTACTCCTGCTCCGCCCCTTGTCTTTGTCGAATTGAAAATGCCATAGACAGACATCTCCTTCCTGCGGGAGAATATCCCCAGGTCATTCAACGTCTGCTTGTCTATTATGAAACTCATGATGTCCTGTAATAAAATAGTTCACTTAATTGCCTGAGGCTGCACCGCGTATGGTCTCAAGGATATGTTCATTGCGTATTATGGTCATTCCGTGGCGGTCCGATGAAATACCGTCCGCCAGACGGTATGTGTACACAGGCCTGTCTCCGTCCAGTTCTGCCGAAAGCCTGTGGAACTGCACATTGGTGCAATCACGGGAAAGCGCGGCACCGGTCTCCACTATATGCGTAGAAATTATGTACAGGCAGTTACGGTGCGCTGCGAACGCCTCTGTCACAGCTAAAGTAGCGTCATAGGCATCCTTGACATTCGTCCCCTTGAACAGTTCGTCAAAAATGATGAGCAGATTCTGCCCGTCATGCACTTTCTGGGCTATAGACTTGACCCTCAAGACCTCAGCATAGAAATGGCTGTAGCCCATGGCGATATTGTCCGGGACATTGATTGAGGTATATATGCCGTCAAGCGGAGAAAAGTCCATTCCAGAGGCAGGGACAGGGAAACCGAGATGTGCAAGATACGTTGCCGTTGCAACGGACTTCATGAAAGTCGACTTTCCGGCCATATTGACCCCTGTCAGGAAATATACATTGCTGTCAAAGTCAATCCTTATGTCATTTGCGACTGCATTTACAATCGCAGGATGCCATACTCCCCTGATGTCAATGAAATTCTGCCCGGTATCCTCACAGGCATGAGGATATGATAATCCGCGTTCAACCGCCACAGAGGAGACAGACAGCGCAAAATCCAGTTCATATATAAGGTCAAGCATAACCTCTACACCTCCACGGCATCTGCAGCGCAGCAGCATGTCAGCAGACAAGGCGGAGCTGAAACCATTGATTCCATCCCTGTCCATACCGGCAAGCCTGCCGAGGACCTCACTGTCAAAGCATTCCCGGAAACGCTTTACAGCCTCATGCAGAGGGCAGCCCTTTTCCGGAAGATGCTCCAGAAGATCTGCTGTCATAAGCACTGCATCCACCGCATCGGAAAGCCCTGCAACATATCTTGTATAGGAATCATCCGATGAGAACATCTGCCTCAGGCGGCATGAGGACAGGCCAGCAGCAACCGGTACAGCAGACGATGCAGATGATGCCCCGAACCAGTACTCCACCGAATCCATCATCTCATCCTTAAAAGGGAACGACACCTCCACATCTGCATAATAGCTGAATGCCCTGCTACGCGCATTGATCTGCCCGGCATCGTGGAAAGGGCTTGAAAACGCCTTTTCAAGACGCATACGCCCAGCCCGTGTCCTTGTCCTGTCAAAAATATTTATTACAGAATCCTTTCTGAACCGCCCGGTCAAGTTAAGGTCATCCAATGTCTGTTTGTCTGAAATAAAATCCATAGTTTTCTAACGGCTCTTTCTTCTTATCAGCACTGCGATTCCCATCAGCCCTATCAGGGCAGGCAGTATCGCATTGAAAATCCATTTGATACGCTTGCGGTCCGCCTTTCCGTCAATGAACCTCAGTTCATTGTCCCTGCCAGGTTCACGTGTCATGTACACCGGGAATTCCCCGTCAGACAAATAGCGGAACGACTCCATTATTATTGAATAGTTTGCGGCGTTGACTCCTGAACGGCTCATCATAAGCTCACCGTTGGCAATCATGTCGGCATTTCCGAGCACAATCACGCGCTGCTCCTTTTCCCCGACACTGCGGTCAAGAGCCATATAGAAAGGTGCCCCGTCAAGCAAGGTCTCCCCAGAAGCAGGTTCAAATGTGGCCCTGTCATTCTCGAAGTCAATAACTTGCAATTCGTTCCAGACTTTCGTCGTATCACATGAAGTGGTATCAGTCACAGCCAGCCTGTGGACATTGAAGCCTTTTTCGGAAGCATTCCTGTCAATTATGGCCATTGTACCGGTACCTGCCAGCTTCATTTTCTTAAGGATATACGGAAGGAATCCCACAGAAACCTTTACCGACTCCTTTGTGAAGTCACCGATGATAAGGTCCTGCGCATAATTGCTGCTCTGCTGGACCAGTGTACCGTCCATGAATTCAAGCCCGAGGGCATTCATCACTGGTGCAAGGTTCTTCCTGTTGTAAGGCTTTCCGGCCACCATCAGGTTGCCACCTGCATCGATATAGTCCAGAATCCTCCCTGTCTCCTCCTGGGTAAACGCAGAGATAGGGTCAGCAATCATCAGTATGGAAATGTCCTCAGGCACTTTCCCGTCAGCGACAGAAACCTCACGGATATCAAATCCCTGGTTCATGAGCGCATGACGGAACGAACTGCTCTTGGCAAATGTGAAATAGCCCCTGTCAGAAATGCTGTTGATATCCCTCTCACCGTGCCCTGTAAGCACACCTACAACCGGCACATCTGCAACAAGCCTTTTCATTGCTGCTGTAATCTCCGTCTCACCGGGATGGTGCTCCTGGTCATCATACAGCCTAAGGCGTGAGCTGCGTCCGAAAGGACCGCCCTCGATTACACGGACAAATCCGTAGGACTCACCGGAAAGGTCATATTCCGCATCTATGTCACCAAGCTGCTCCGGAGAAAGGAAACGCTTGAGGTTTACACGCTGGATCCTCGCCATCTTCTCAGCCTTCTCCTGCCCGTTCAATTTGCGGAACTCCTTGTTCTTCAAAGGATATTTCTCAGATTCATGCCAATAGTAGACATATTTCATCTTTATCTCCGGCTTGAACCTCGTATAATGCTCGAACCTCTTCACGTCACGGGTATAGCTCTTTGGAGCAGATGTATAGAAATCATTTGCAAGCAGGTTGACATAGGTTGTGATTGTCATCGGGCCGTCAAGCTGCTTCATTACCTCCTGGCTGCCCTCTGTCAATGTACACGCCTTGTTGTATGTTGTGTCCCAATATACCTTGAGCGAAGGGCGCGAACTGATGAATCCCACTGCACAGAACGCGGCGATGATTCCGGCATAGGCCATGGCGGAAGAACGCCCCGTCAGGCGTGCAGAAGCAGCATTCATCTTTATTATGGTAAGCCCGAGGAACAGTGCTGTCACTGCAATGAAATATATCAGGTCCTCACTGCACACCATCCCGAGGATGAATGTATCTGCACGGCCTGCGATTCCTGCCCAATATGCAATCTCACGGATTACAGGAACTCCCTGGCCGACCTTTGTGATATAGCTGATTGCAAATAGCGATGCTATAGTGCCGACAGCAGAAACTATCTGGTATCTGGTGAGGGACGACATGAAGATTCCTATCGCAGAATATGCAAGCATCAGCAGATAAAGGCCTGCAAGCCCGGAAATCATAGGGCCGTAGTCAACAGTCTTGACACATACAGCGCAGAATATGTCCTGGATTACAAGAATTGAGAACATTATTGCCCCATAGAAAGCCATAGACATGAACTTTCCCATCACAATCTGGAAATTCGAGACCGGCGATGACAGCAGAAGCTTGTCAGCTCCGCTTATCCTGTCGCGGCTCATCAGTCCCATCGTCAGCAGCGGTATATATATGAACAGGTATCCCTGGATATTCGGATATATTCCCGTCCAGTTGTCATAGAAGACCTGGGATGTAATCCCTGAAAGGGCAAATCCAAGAGACCTGTAACGCAGCAGCATCCCGATGACATCGGAGAATGCCATGCCGGCCTGCACAAAGAAAATCACAAGCAGGATCCATGCAATCGGCGAATAGAAAAGCTGCCGAAGCTCGTTTTTGGCTATATTTATTATTGTCCTCATTTCTATCTCGATTTTCTACGCACGAAGATTATTGCAGATGCAAGCAGCATCAGCGCAGGTATAATGGCAGAAAAGAGCCATTTCACAAAAGGAATACTGTCAATCCCGGCTGAAATGCCGTTGTCGCTTCCCTTAGGACGGTCTGTATCCACAGGATACTTTCCGTCGCTCAGCCAGCGGAACAGTTCATACAGAATCGTGAAATTTCCGGAGGCCACAGCATATCTGTTCCTCTGCAGTTCGCTGTTGCTGAAACAGTCTGCATCTCCGAGAAGCATTATCTTCTGCACAGTCACAGAATCAGCCAAAGTCCTTGACAGCTGCATCGCGACAGGTACCGAACCTTTCTCCTCGCCTGTCTGAGGGTCAAATTCCGCAACTGTATTCGCAAAATCAACTGTCTGCAGCTCATTCCAGCCCTCAGGGTCGCTGAACAGATAGGCCAGAACCTCAAAGCCTTTCTCCGATGTAGCGGATACGCCACTGGCATTAGGCATTGTTATCTGATAGCCATGTTTCTTTATGGACTCAAGCGAAGGATAGCGTTCCGCCGCTGACCTTGTCACCTTGGCAAGTACAAGATTCTGCTGGCTGTCCCCCTCAGGGACGACCAGACGGCCAGGACGGAAAGATGCTCCGACAAGCTCTGCGACCTGGTTTGCATACTGCTGGCGGCCAGGCTCGGATGCTATCACCATATTGCCGCCACGCTCAAGATAACGCCTTATCTCCGCAAGCTCATGCTCATCAAAATCTGACCTCGGGTCTGCAATTACAAGTATCTTTATCTCATCCGGTATGACTTTGCCGTCCTTGAGACACAGGTCTACAGGGTCAAATCCGTTGTTAAGGAGCGAATGGCGGAAAGTCCTTGCATTTGCAAAGACATAATAGTCACCGTCAGCCTCCCTGAATATATTCCTCTCATCATGCCCGGAAAGGAATCCTACAGGAATGGAGCCGTCCACAATCCTCTTGAACGCAGCTGTAATCTCCTTTTCCTGCGGAAGACGCATCCCGTCATCGAATATCCTCAGGAACGTGCTCCTCCCGTCCTTCGCAGTTATCTTGCGCACAAGTCTGAATCCCTCGCCACTGAGATCTATTTTCTGTGCCAGCTCTTCAGGGGAAAGGAACTTGTCGATATCCACCTCATACACGTCTGCAAGCCTTTCTGCCCTCTGTGCATCCGTCAGGTCCGGGAAACGCCTCCTCACCGACTTGCTTCCAGCGTCGGCCCAATAATACACGGACTTCACCCGGATGTCCGGCTTGAAACGCAGATACTGCCTTATATAGGCAACGTCGCTTGTATATTTGCTCGGCATCCCAAGATAGAAACCGTCTTCGTCAAGGATATTGACATAGGAAACCATCTCAACAGGTCCCTTGAGACGGTGCATCACATCCTGTCCGGACTCTGTCAGTGTACGCATCCTGGTCTCCGTGGAGTCATGGAAGCACATCAGCACAGGACGTGAGGAAATGAAGCCGACAAGAACTGTTGCCGCAACTATTCCTGAATATATGGCGGCCTGCTTTCCCTTGCCACGCGAACGTCTCTTTCCTGAAATCCTCGCAATGGCAAGCGAGAGGAAGAGACCGGTCACCGTGATGAAATATATTACATCCTCGCTGCAGATAAGCCCATTGATGAATTCCTCACACCTTCCGCTGATAGAGAGCCACCAGGTAATCTCACGCACCCAGACAATTGTCTGGCCCACATTGCGGACATAGTTCAAGGCTGCAAGGATTGCAAAGGTCGCCAATGCCGCTACAACCTGGTAGGAAGTCAGAGAAGACATGAATATTCCGATAGCGGAATATGTGCATATCAGAAAGAAAAGCCCGAGCATTCCTGTCAATATCAACGGTATGTCAGGGCTGTCGATTACAATGCATCCGAAAATGACATACATCAGCACCACAGCCATCATCGCAAGCCCGAATCCGAGCATGGCAACGAATTTTCCGAGCACAATCTGCGTGTCAGTCACAGGGGATGAGTACAGGAGCCTGATTGAACCTGAACTGATATCCCTGCTGAGCATTCCCATAGTGACAAGGGGGATAAACAGGAAAAGATAGGACTGGACCTTCGGGAACAGTCCGAGAGAATCCGAACAGAATACGCCGTTTGTCACAAACGAAAGGTTGCTGCCGCCCGCCTGCGCATTGACATACATCTCGAATACACTGCTGAAAAACAGTCCGCAAAGAACCATGAAGACAATCAGCATCATCCACGCTACAGGAGTACTGAAAATCATCTTCAACTCTGTCTTCGCGATATTGAATATCACTTTATTCTTCATCGTCCGGCAGATTACTGATGTTTGCCTGAAAGCTGTGCGAAAATATCATTCATGGAGCTCTTCTCCATCTGTATTTCCGTAAGTCCCCACCTGCCGGCAACGCTGGCCTCTACCATACGTGTCAAGGTCTCCCTGTCACCGTCAAACCAGACGCGGAAACGCGATGTGAACTCAGAGATCTGCTTCACGTCCGTAACACCGGGAATTGCTGCCAGATCATCCGCCAGTGGCGCATGTGACAGCGTAACTACAAATGTATCCGGCTCAATATAGTTGTCGAAATCGTCAATCGAGCCATTGAAGACAATCGAGCCATGCTCAATCATCATTATCCTGTCGCACGTAGCCTGCACCTCAGAAAGTATATGTGTTGAAATAAGGACAGCCTTTTCCTTTGCAATGTCCTTGATGAGTGCCCTTACGTCAAGAATCTGGTTAGGGTCAAGCCCGTTGGTTGGCTCGTCCATAACGACAAGGCGCGGATTGTGGATAATCGACTGGGCAATTCCTACCCTCTGCTGATATCCTCCGGAAAGATTCCGGATAAGCCTCTTGCTGAAATGCGAGATACCGCACTTTTCTTTCACCGTCTCGACAGCATCCCTGATTTCCTTTGGAGCCATCTGGCGCAGCTCAGCCGCATATCTCAGGTACTCATCAACAGTAAGGTCCCCATAGAGAGGCGGTTTCTGTGGAAGGAAACCGATACTCTGCTTGGCTTTCACAGGATTCTCCTTCAGATCTGTCCCATCGATAAATACATGCCCTGACGTATTTGACAATACCCCACATATTATATTCATTATTGTGGACTTTCCTGCCCCATTGGAGCCAAGAAGCCCGACAATGCCTGTACTGTCGATTTCAAAATTGATGTCGCGGACAGCCCACTGCACACTATAGCGGTGGGACAGGTCTACGACCTTGACGATTGGTTCGCTCATTGTTATAGAGATTAAAGTTGTAATTGCATCATTGGGGATAGAAGCGCACAAATGTAGAAATTTTTTCGTCATTCCGTGTATCCATAACAGCAAAATACCCTCAAATTGGTAGATACGGCCCAACAAAATACACATCAGAAAGGATTGCAGTCCACAATACCGATGTCTCCAGGGCAAAAAAACAGGCCAGCTGAATCAGCTGGCCTGCCCGAAAAATATCGAAACAAATTATTTGTTCTCCTTGCGGTCACGACGGTCACGTCCACCACGACGACGGTCTCCGCCACGTCCACCACGGTTGTTACCGCCCTGTGAAGCGTTTGCTGCAGCGATGCCTGCGTTTGGTGAAAGGTCTTTCTTTCCGTAAACCTCACCGTTGCAGATCCATACCTTGATACCGAGTACACCGACCTTTGTGTGAGCCTCTGCAAGTGCATAGTCGATATCTGCACGGAATGTATGGAGAGGTGTACGTCCTTCCTTGAACATCTCGCTTCTTGCCATTTCAGCACCGCCGAGACGGCCGCT
>JAAGKN010001015.1_pt1 | contig 82960 bp, 89 predicted proteins | sample 6206371 | NCBI WGS metagenome assembly JAAGKN01 (sample SAMN11533720, study PRJNA540317) | gut metagenome | isolation source: fecal pellets from male and female animal of same cohort | host: Peromyscus leucopus | place: USA:CA | collected 2017 | reverse complement strand
ACAGCCAAAGCTACAGTTAAAATTCTTTTTTTCATAAAAAGTGCCATGCCTTTCTTTGCTTTTTATGTTTCTTTTCACTCTGCAATCAGAGCATACCAAGCCACCCCAAATTTGAAAGATGGTTTGGTATGCTCTGCTCCCAGGCGGGAACAGAACACACCAATAGCAAAATCAATTATTTAAGGAGAGTGTCTTAGTTAAAAGCGGGATAGGTGCCAGGCACACCGAACGCAGTGTTCAGAGCTTCGAAGGCGCCGCCAAATCCTGCTGTCTGTGCAGCTTCTGCAACAACTTTGATCTGGAATTCACCAACTGTAGACTGAAGCTTTGCAATGTCGTCATTGGTAGCTTGAGCATCCAAATATACCCGATTCATTGCGGATGTAGCTGTTGTTTCACCAGCCGCAAGCGCGGTTTTATAGGTTACAACGTATACATTGTAATCTACACCGGCAATAGTTGTCTCATAGTAGTTGTATCCCTTACCGCCCTCGGAAGCTGCCCACTCCCAATTCTCCAGAGATTCGGGAGCATAGTTGAAGTGCACCAAATTCTCAGCAGCATTCCATGTATCGTCGCCATCATCTGCAATAGAAGGAATAGCAATATGAACACGCACAAATGCAGCTTCGCTGCCTTCATTGGCAACATCAACAGTTTTTTCAATTGTGTTCTCCATGCCGTCTTCTGTGTAAACAACAGGCAGCAGTTTAGCATTCTGCTCAAACTTCTCTACCAGGTCTATTTTTACATCTCCGTATGTAAATACGTTGTCGGCGGCATCCTTGTCAGTAAAATAAGCAATTGTGGAACCTGCGATTGCTGTCAGCGCCAGAGCGGCAACAGCGCAAAGAGAAACTATTTTCTTTTTCATGATCTTTTTCCTTTCAGATTTTCAATTAGTTATCCAATGTTCCCGCTTCAGCCCAAGCTGCTTCAACGGTATCAAAGCCTGCTTTCTGGACAGCATAAGCTGTGAAGGTCAATGTCGGCTGCGTATCAGATGTTAACGCGTTCAATTGTGTCTTTGTCACTTCACCTGAGACTGACACTGCATTGTCTGCCAGAACAGCAAAATCTTGATTCGCATTAGAAGCTGAAGCTTCACGATAATAAACGTTTGCTTCCCCGGGAACCAGCGTCCATTCATCTGCCATTTCACATGTCATGAACACATTAAAATTTGCAGACTTATCAACTTTGACAAACACCCAGCAAGCTTCCGACCCTGCTTTCACAGTCACTTTCGGATCCTTAGCAATATCGGTTCCAGGGACCATTTTATAGATTTCGCCCGTGGTCTCTGTCAGTGTTATATCAATATCACCGGCTACAAATGTGTTGACTATCGAATCTGTGCGCATTTTCAACCATGCAATAGTACCACCTACAGCACAGAAAAGAAGAAGCGCCGCCGTCGCAATAGAAACTATTTTTTTTCGCATTTTCTCTCCTCCTTTCATATAATTTATACTATCTAACGGAGCTTGTCCGCCAATAATATCTATTGATTAGCCTTCGAAATTGGCTGCTGTCCAGGCATCACCAGCAGTAGTAAATCCATCAGCCTGTACTGCATATGCGGTAACAGTGATCTTTGCATGTTCATATAATTCCGGAACAGCTTCTGAATCAAAAGTGAATTCATCGAAAACAAGCACATCATCACCTGCTTTAGAAACAGTCTCATAAGCGTAAACATTGACAGTACCGTCAACAAGTTTCCACTTAGCCGTGTCTATGTTAAGCTGTGCTGCTTCACCCAGTCCGTTCTCCACCCTCGCAAACAACCAGCAATCTTCACTGCCTGCACTTACATGAATCACAGGATCCTTGGTATAGCTATGTGCCGGAATCAATTTATACGAATTTCCAGCAACACGAGGCGCATCCGCAATCACCTTACCGTATTCGTTTACCTTAGCCTCATCCAATGTTATGGAAACTTTCCCCACCGTAAACGCATTTTCTACAATAGCCGTTGATGTGAGATATGCTACTGTTGCAAATACAGCTGCTGCAACGAGCAATACTGCGCACAATGCAGCAATACCAGCTTTTAGTCTTGTCTTCAAAACAAAAACCTCCTAAAAATTTATTTTTTATATGGGAGCCTTTTGGCGTTACCCCTGTTTTTTAGTTCCGTCGCTATTAGAACTGTCCTCCCTGTTCTTCTGCTCCTTCATAAATAGATCTGGCAGAATAATAAGGATCAGTAAAACAGCACCGCCGGCAATTGCCACATAAGTTCCCGGAGGTTGCTGAATATAATTCGCAACATAGCCAAGATACGGAATAGTGAATACCGGCTTACCAATAATATTATTACAATGGACAGTTCCGCCGTCTGCATCTTCGTTGGCATCTCCCTGCGTGCGATACCGTGTTATTGCAGTGTTATCCGGATCTGGAATCACTTCAATAATCCGGTGCGTTGCCACTGTGTCCTCATTCAGCATAAATGTAATGGGATCGCCCACTCGCAGCGCAGAGATCTCCGCTTTTTTTACATATATAAGTGAACCGGTATGATAGGTTGGCTCCATAGAGCCGGACAAAACGGAATAGGGGTTGAGTCCAAGCAACCGAACACCAAACAAAAGCATCGCCAGCATTACAACCGCTGCCACTGCAATCGTTGTGATAATGCTCCATATTCTTTTTAATAGCTTCATAATCATCCTTTTTATATCAATGCAAAATAAAGGATAACAACATAATACGAATTATGTTGTTATCCTTTATCAAAAGCATGTGTCAGGACATTTGTGCATTTTCAAAATATTATCCACTAAAATAAAAAAGCATAGCCGATCAGACCGATAATGAAAAAACAGTCATCGGTCATTTTGCCACGCAAAAAAATATGAATAAAGTGTGAATTTTAAAAGAAAGGGGTACCAATTCTTAATATGTTATGATATTATATGTATCAGATTATATAAAATAAGTTTTAAAACAACAACATAATTCGTATTATGTTGCAAATAGAATTTGTTCGACGGCGTGCAATCCTTCACGATGACAAATCCCGGTTTCCAAGGTGTAGATGCGTGTTGTTTCCACACTACTGTGCCCTAACAAATCTGCAAGTCGAACAACATCTTTTTTGACTTGATAAAAAGTTCTTGCAAACAAATGCCGCAAATTGTGCGGAAATATTTTATTTGGACTGACATTTGCATTTGTATAAAGCAATTTCATTTCACGCCATATATTAGATCTGTTCAGCGGTTTACCGTTGCGGGTTACAAAAACACTGCCGGAGTTTACTCCGGTTTTTTTCATATATGCAAGAAGCAGCCTTTGCGTCTGCGCCGGAATAAAGATCACTCTTGTTTTATTTTTACAATTGACTGTTGCTTTACCGTTTCGCACAGCCTCCGCTGTTATATACCGCAGTTCGCTGACACGGATACCTGTTGTACCAATTGTCTGAATAATATAAGAAATACGGCTTTGACCCGCAGTTTTAACAAGCCGCTTATATTCCGCAGCAGTAAGTTCCTTATCTTCGTTTGCAAATAGTTGGCGTTGTATTTTCAACATTTTCACACAGCAATCTCCTCTGCTGATAAAAACGAGGAAGCGGTTGATCGCAACCAGCCGTGAATTAACACCTGTCGGTTTGAACTGTTCGGTCAAGCTTGCTTTATAGGCAATTACAGCTTCCTTGGTTAATATTTGATCCTTAAGCACACTACAAAAAGCGCGAACATCGCGAATATATTTTTCGACGGTCGCCTTATGTTTTTCTTCATTCCATAAAAGTTGTTCAAATCTTGTAATTTGCTGTATCATAATGCAGCGCCTCCAATTTAGGATTTGTTTAGTATTTCCTCTACTGATCTAACTATACCTATTTGGTAACGCTTTGTATATGTAAAAACGCCTTCTATGAAGAATTATCGCAGAATATATATGCGTGTTCCTTATAAAAGGTATTTTTGTTTACAGCAGATTTGCAGTAGTCATAACTCCGATCACACACTATATGCAGCGCAGCTGTAATGTAAAGCGCTTTTGCTTTATTGATTGCTCTCCTTGTTGTTTTTTCACCCAGCTTTCCTTTGATGAATATCCAATTATCTAAAACCTATATAAAAAAGCGGAAGGCGTTTGCCCTCCGCTTTTTTGCAGGATTATTTCAAATCCTGTTCAAACTTCATTGATTCAGGTTATTCCTTATTTTGTAGGAGTATATGAACCTGCAATGTACCGTGCAATGTTTGCAGCACTCATAGCGTCAACAGCACCAGTTCCTGCAATATCACCTACCAGTGTAGGAGTCTCTTTGCCGCCTACCATGCGAATGATAGCCGCTGCATCCATAGAGTCTACTACACCGTTGCCATCTACATCACCAATCAGATAATGCTTAGGCGTAATTGTTACATTCTGTGCAGGCATTGTAAATGTAGTTGTGCTTGCATTTACATTTGCAACAGCAGCTACATCACCGGTCCACGCTTCAAAGCGATAACCCCAGTTTCCATCCAGATAGAATGCGTCTGCAGTAAGTGTAACTTGTTCACCTGCTGCGTACTGATACTCTACACCGTTAATTGTTGCTGTATATTTGTCGCTAACTTCACCAGGTCTGGTGATAACATCAGGAATTGCTTCTCCAGTAAGCAAGCGCTCTTGTATAACGTTCTTTGCATAGAACTGCACGTCAAAGGTTCTCATGATAATAGTATTGCTATCACCATTTCTATCGTGCTTTGCAAGCGGAATAAATCCAGCAACTCGCAGCTGACCATCCCATAATACGAAGCCGGTCTGCGTTGTATCATCATAAACAAACTTGAGGTTATGCCAATTGTTCATGAAGCCTGCTGCTTCTTCCTTGCTTACCTTCTCATATACAAGCGCCCACTGTTCAAACTGTTCGCTGTTATGAACCTTTGAATTTTCATCACGATTTGCACGAATAAGAGCAAAGTAATACTGATCGTCTGCCGGGATATAGAAAAGACCGCCATTGTAACCGTTCTTCTCATTTCCGCCGTAGGTTGTATAAATACCGGAAGTGTATCCGCTTTCGCCGTACATGTTGTTAGTGTTGTCTATATCCGAATTACCGTTTTCTTTAGCGTAAGAAAATCCGGTCATGTACACGTCCATCGCCTGAGAGAAAGAAAGTCCATTATTCTTAATCTCTTTGCCGTAAAATGCAGTACCGGTAAAGCCGATCTGCGTCAGATTTACAACAGCTTCGCCATCCAGAATCTCATATGCATTTCTGTTTTGACCAGTCACAGGATCCTTATAAGGAACACCTACATTCGGCTCCTGCGTATAAGCCCACATTTTTGTCCAGCCGCTTCTTGCTGCTTCTTCTTCACTGTCAGTAGAATCAAAAGCATCGGGCATTCTTGTTAAACCTGTATCTGTAGATTTAAAGGAAGCAACTTCCTCATATTCAGTTTTCGGAAGTGTTCTTTTTACTTTGGTTCCACATGTCTTACAAGTTCCTGTAATGCTGCCGGTTGCATCTTCTGTCGGCAGAGATGCTTCAGAATATTCAAAGGTATGACCAAGGCTGAGTCCCTTTTCATATCCACAATTGGTACACTTATAACCGTTTTCACAAGTAGGATCAGCAAAGGTTTCATGCTCGCAGATATCTGCTTCTCTGAAAGGTGTGCCATCCAGAACCAGGCAGTTGGAACCGCCGTCCATTTCGTAGTGGTGATAAGAAGCATCGCCGGTTATACCGTTACCCCAAGAGAGAGAGGAAGTGTAGCCGTTCTGCGCACCGTTCGGAGCGTTAAACAAAGTGAGCGCCATACCGAGTTCCATACCAACTTCAGGTGTAAAGTATTCACCAGAAGCAAGAATTTCAGGTGCGCTGTCCATGTATGTCCACGGAATCGCAATTTCATACTGTGTTCTAAAAGTCATACCTTCAACCTGTTTTGTAGTAACAGAAGCATAAACAGGTTCCCATACATCTCCGTTCTCCAGAACTACACCCTGAGATACATCCTGTTCCTCGCCTACAGGCACAACCTTACCGTTATCTCCGACTTCTTCTGTCACATTATAACGTTTTGCAGCGTCCCAGCATTCAACATATGCGTTTGTGCTTCCGTTGATGTCTTTATTCATAGGCGCTGTCAGAGAAATGATAAAGTTGGGAATTTCAGCATATCTTTCCTGATATCCGTTTTTCATTTCAGAACGCTTCCAGGGGCGGGGTGTCTTTTTCGCGTCATATCCTTCTCCGCCTGCAACAGAGTTCGGACCATCGGGGTCAATTCTGAACTGAAGGGCATCACCATTCCATGCGCCTTCCTTCGCACTCTGTTTCATGTTGTAAGGAGCGTCCGGGTCCAGCACATCTACTGCCATATAGAAAAATTCTTCATCCCAAAGGAAATACGCATCAAACTGCATTTCACGGTAGACGGGAGTCTGTGTTGAACCCCAACCCTTGAAATTCTTATAATAATATGTGTTATCCTTGGAAGGTTCGTCCATATCAACGTTTCTCTGGCCATTCTTTCCACTGGATCTGCCTGCATACAAAGAATTTACGGAGAGGGACTTTTTACCCCATTCGCCTTCCTCGATAGTACCATCCAACTTGATTTTATCATCAGTTGTATAGTCCTTTCTGAGGTTAAGCTCTTCCATAGTAGGTTCCTTATCGGGCACTGCGGTTCGAATATTAGCACCTTTCACTTCATACCAGTCAACCGATCCGCCGTAGTAATAAGCTGTAGCATAGGAATTTCCCCAGTCCAGCTTAGGCTCGGTTCCTGCAGCAGCAGATGCACTAGGCACAGTAAATATCATTACCGAGAGCAGCATTGCCGCTACCAAAACGAGAGATATAGATCTTCTCATTTTTAAATCCTCCTAATCATAAATGGGAATAGCAGTTTTATATAGCCATTCCTGTATGGTAGAATTATACCATGAGTTATCCAATATTTCAATATATTTTGTTGCTTTTTTTCAACTTTTTTTATTTCATTCATAAAATCGCAAATGCGAGGAAACAATTGGATGATATGGTTCCATTTGTTTCCTCGCATTTTACATCTGTCTTATTTATCTTCTATATCACTGCAAATCCGCAGATGCAATTCATCCAATGCTGTGCAGTCTGCTGAAGAAGGAGCGCCCGACATCAGCTCAGACGCATTCTGCACTTTGGGGAATGCTATCACCTCACGAATATCCTCTGTACCCAGCAAAAGCGCCACAAGACGGTCTAAGCCGTAAGCCAGTCCCAAATGCGGCGGAATTCCATAATGGAGTGCACGCAGCAAAAATCCAAATTTTTCTTCTGCTTCTTCTTCGGAAATTCCGAGGGCGGCAAACATCTGCTTCTGCCGTTCCACAGTATGAATACGGACAGATCCCCCGCCAAGCTCTGTGCCATTCAGCACGATATCATATGCGCGGGAACGCACCGCGCCAGGATCCGATGCAAGCTTATCCATATCCTCTTCCATAGGCATTGTGAAAGGATGATGCTTGGAATAATATCTTCCATCCTCCTCGTCATACTCAAACAAAGGAAATTCTGTAACCCACAGGAAATTATACACGCCTTTCGGAATCATATTTAACCGCTTTGCAACCTCGCAGCGCAACGCGCCCAGAGAGTCAAACACAACGCTGTCCCTCGCTGCGACAATCAGCACAAGGTCGCCTGCGGCTGCACCGACTGTGTTAAGAACTGCCTTTGTTTCCTCTTCTGAAAGAAATTTTGCAAAAGAAGACGAAGGAGCATCCGCTGCATTTTTATACCATGCAAGTCCTTTTGCGCCATAAGTTTTCACAAAATCGGTAAGCGAATCAATTTCCTTTCTGGACATGGACGCACCGCCGGGAACATTGATTCCGCGAACGCTGCCGCCATTTTCTATGCAACTGGAAAATACAGAAAATCCGCAGTTTTTCACCACATCAGACAAATCGCACAGCTCCATGCCGAAACGTGTATCCGGTTTGTCACTGCCAAAGCGGCGCATAGCTTCCGCATAGGTTATACGCTGGAACGGTGTTTTCAGCGGGATATGCATAAAATCTGCGAAAACTCTCTCCAGGAATCCCTCATTGAGGCGGATAATGTCTTCTTCATCTGCAAAAGACATTTCTAAGTCAATTTGCGTGAACTCCGGCTGACGGTCAGCACGCAAATCCTCATCCCGGTAGCAGCGTGCAATTTGGAAATAACGGTCAAATCCCGCATACATCAGCATTTGCTTATATAACTGAGGTGACTGCGGAAGTGCATAAAAGCATCCGGAATGCACTCTGGAAGGAACCAAATAGTCCCGGGCGCCTTCCGGGGTCGGCTTAATCAGCGTGGGGGTTTCCAAATCTACAAAACCGTTTTCTGCAAAATACTGCCGAGCAATACCGCTGATCTGACTGCGTGCCATAAGATTATACTGCATATCGGGACGGCGCAAATCCAAGAACCGATATGTCATACGGGTTTCACTGTTTGTTGTGCTGTTTTCCACAATCGGGAAAGGAGGAGTTTGGGCTTCGGACAGCACTTTGAACTCTTCGACAGCAATTTCCACAGCACCGGTGGCAAGTTGATCATTTACAGCGCCTTCGCCCCGGGGACGAACAGTGCCCTTAGCACAAAGCACATACTCAGAACGAACTGAAAATGCTTTATCAAAAATTACTTTATCCGTATTATCATCAAATGCAAGCTGCACAATACCAGTACGGTCCCGCAGATCAATAAAAATCAGACCGCCCAAGTCTCTCTGGCGCTGGCACCACCCTAATACACAAACAGACTCGCCCACATTTTTTTCAGACAAAGTTCCGCAATAATGGGTACGCTTGTCATTTTTCTCAAAAATTTCCATGTTATATTCCCTTTCCGCTTCGCTTGCATGACTATAATGTAGTATTATAGCAAAATCCATATAAAAAAGCAAGATTGGAAAGGGATTCTTTTGTGATACTTTCTCGTTAAGCAACGAGTGTGTATGTCGCCAGTATCCGCAATCTTCAACAGCCTCCCTAATATAACGGGAGGCTGCCGCGCTTTATTCTTCGTTAATCTCAATTTAGATTATTTACGCCGCTGCTACTGCGCGCCGCCTTCTTTTACAGCAAGATCATATTCTTCTGCAAGCTTGTTCCATGTGCGCTTATCCACAATTCCAGTACATTCCAGTCCAACCACACGCTGAAATTCCCGCACCGCTTCCGCCATTGCCTGATCATATTTATGATTCAGCGGCAAATATGCATAGCAGTCATAAAACAGCTTTAGCTCATTCAACATAATTTTAATTATATATACAAGATTGCTCCGCTCACCAATCCCAACCTGATATCCAATCTTATTCGGAAAAGGATGAATTGGTCTGCTATTCTCAAAATCCTCTTTTAACATATCATGCGCGTTGCAGATTGCTTCCCATGTCTCATGATTTACATCTCCCGTTGGTAAAATCCCCTGCATTTCCTGAAAATGCCGAACTGCGTTCCTTGTATTCTCTCCATATATCCCGTCATCCTGCACATGGAGCATGAGATCATTTGTCCACCGGGACAGCTTTCTAAGATAATTCTGCAATTGCCGAACTTTCTCTTCATCGTTGTTTATGTCAATATATGCCATTACACAAATTCCGCCTTTCCGTTCATGCTCCGTCTCCGGTGCCGATATCTCCTGCGTACTGCCCCGGGCTTGCCTGTGCTCCTTCGCGCAGCGTTTAATATGTTTGTACAATAGACGTATAAGTTTCAATATCCGCAATACCGGTAGGTTCCAGCCCAAATATGTTCTGATATGCCAGCACTGCGGCTTCTGTTGCCGGACCAAAAATACCATCTACATTCACCTTTGGTATCTGCGTGTATGTATTGGAAATCAAATTCAGATATCCCTGCAAATAACGTACTTCATCGCCGGTCTCTCCAATTTCAACAGGAAATCCGGGATACAGCGCCGGTGCCGGTTTCAAAATATCCTTCAGGAATGCTGTCACGGAAGGTTCTATACATACTATACAGTACATCCAATGTTCCAAGATCCACAATACCTGTGACCGGAAGTCCGTACTCCGTTTGAAACGCCCGGACAGAAGCTTCTGTTCGCTCATCAAAAATTCCGTTAAAATACACAGATGGGACACGGTTATTATAATAAGCAACGAAATTCAGATAATACTGGACAAGGCGTACCGCTTCACCGGTTGATCCAAGTCCCACCTGCGTGGGGAACAGTCCGCTCACCTCCGCAGGAGAAAGACCTTCAGAATTCAAATCTGATAAACGTTTCACTGCGGCATAAATACGTTGGATTGAATACCAGGTTGCCTCATCAATTTCCCCTGTCTGAGGAAGAGAAAAAATCTTCTGAAACGTACGCACAGCTTCTGCTGTTTGCTCCGTATAAACACCGCCCAATTCTGTAATTTTAGGAATCGCCGGATAATTTTTGGATATGCGGTTCAGCCACGTTTCTATAAAATTCACATCGTTGCCAATGGAACCAACTCGAAGAATCCGCCCCGGATAACTGTCCTGTATATCCTGTGCAGGCGTATTATAGTTCAAATTGATATCGTCCCCATAATAATACTGCAAAATTTCGTAGGGAGTGTATCCCTGCTCTGCAAGATCCACAGATCCCCACTGGCTCATTCCTTCGCACTGCACCCGGATCCCGTCACAATACAGCGAATAGATCGGTTCCACGCTTCCCTGCCGCTTGATATATACATTAAATAATTCATCCACCAAATTGCTGATATTTTCAAATATATCTCTGTTTTCTACAAACGCCTGATCTATTGTGGTAGAATTTGTTATGTCAAAATCGTAGCCTCTGGATCTGTAATATTCTGTAAAAATACGGTTCAAAGCGAAAGTAACCTGTGCAATAATATTAGCACGTAAAGCATTTTCCGGCCAAGTAGGATACAACTCACTGGAAGCAACATTTTTTATGTAATCCGCAAACGGGACTGTCACATTCGGCGCATTTGAATCCGGTGATCCTAAATGTACTGTAATTTCGTTCGGTATAAATGGTAATCTTTGCACTATCATAACTGCTGCCCCGATGGTGGTACATCATAAATTTGAGTAAACTCTTTCGGATATCCCGGCGATATACCGGAAAACATCTTTTCCGGCACAAGATTAACCCTTTGCAAGGAGGTCACTCCATCAAAAATCGGGACGTTTGTAATTTCCACGCTGTTATAATTATCTTTAGATACTTTAATATGGTAAGACGCATATGGAACACCGTCATCCGCCGGTGTGAGAGAGCGCGCTTTAGATGGCGCGCTAAGTGCAACCTTAGGCGCCAAACCAGATGAATCTGTTCGCAGGGAATAAATAACACCCGTGTCATTCTCACCATCTGCAAAGCCAAAGATCAGCACCTGCGCATCTTCAATGCCAAAAGCACCGTTGGCTTCCACTACCCGCACCTGCAGCCATCCGGTTCCGCTTTGATCATTCATATTTATGACCATGCCTTTCTCAGAATTTATTCAGTATAACCCCGCATTGGCTGCAAAGCGCAACTTGGATTGTCCCTCCAACTTGCTTTTGCTTTTTATGGATTATGCAGCCTGCTGCTATGTTAAATATTATGCGCCGCGGGGCAAAACGGTCACAGTCAAATAAAGAGAAACTGCCAGAAGAGACAGATTGAATCCAATTTTCATTTGAATATATAAATTGATCCCCCACAAAAACAAAACAGACAGGATAGATCCTGCCCTGCAAATTTGATAAGCACGGTCCGGAAGAACCAATCGGCTGCATATACCGCCAAGAATACCGCCACCGTCCATTCCCTGAATAGGCAGCAGATTAACTACTCCAAGACCTATACAATAAAAAAACAGCATTTTATAAAAAACGGCGCTTTCCGCCATAACATTGAAATCCATACACAAAAAACAAACTCCGGCAGTAATAAAATTGACTGCCGGACCTGCCAGACATACAAGAATTTCCTGGCCCGCCGGATGTATTCCGGGATATTGCAATACAATACCGGCAGGATTAAACCGAATATCCGGACGTTGCCAATTCAGAAAAAGAGCACACAAAAGATGTCCGCACTCATGAATCAGAATTGCCAGCAAAAGAAGTCCCGGCGCAGGACACATACACAAAGCAGCTGCAAAAAATAAAATTCCCGCCATACTCCACCCTTCAACCGTTATACCCGAATACGCCGGCCATTACGTCTGCAAAATAATCCCAAAAGCTCCATTCTTCCGACTGCTCCGGCTGCGTGTATGTGACAGCTCCCAAGGCGCCGCTTCCTACAGCCTGATATACCCCGTCCTTAGATGAAGCGTCCCGTCCTGCGCCAAAAATACAAAGAGAAGCGGCACAAAGCGCCGCACATACAATTGCTGCCCCGTCTGCAACACGGTTTTCGCCCTCAGATTTTTTTCTCTCTGTGATATGCGTATTGGATAATTTATTTTTATTATGCGTTCTGCCGCTTCTGATTTCTCGCATTGTGCATCACCATACCTTCTAAGATATTTGAACCATTGCCGTGTTGTTTCAGCAACACGCATTCATTCAATTCATGCTTTTATAATATATGCGGAAAAACGGGAAAAATGAACGCTCTATGCAACAAAAGCATACTGCACTAAACGCAATCCGCAAAAAGGGCGTCCTTCCCTATCCGGGAAAGACGCCCTTTATCCTCTATTACCAATTCTTACTTATTCTCAAGCTGCATCACTTTCTCTATACGCCCGCTATGATGCGAACCCATAAATTCCGTTTTTAAAAACAGCTCCACCAAATCCAGCGCCAATCCTTCGCCTACAACACGGCCTCCGATACAGAGCGCATTTGCATCATTATGCAGACGCGTCATCCGCGCACTGAATGTGTCAGAACAGCATGCTGCCCGAATCCCGCGTACCTTATTTGCACACATGCTCATGCCAATCCCAGTGCCGCAAATCAAAATTGCCCGTTCACACTCACCTGAAACTACCGCTTCGCATGCAGGCACACCGTAGTCCGGATAGTCTACAGCATCCTCGCTGTCACATCCGAAATCCTTGTATGCATATCCCTCTTTTTCCAGATACTGCATCACAGCAAGCTTCAACTGATATCCGCCGTGATCACAGGCGATTGCAATTTTTTTCATATATTAACCATACCTTTCTTTATTATAATATGCTTTTTTCAAAATTCCTTAGTTTGCACTTTGCAGCCGCGCTTCCCGCTCCCGCTCTGCCTGCGGTTTGCGCAGATATGTCGGCAAAAGCGCTTCTGCCGTATATTTCATCTTATCGACAGCATTTTCATAAATTCTATACCCGCACACAGCAACAGAAGCAGCGCTTTGATACCGTAATCTCTCTGGCGTAATCCGATCCGTCAAATCGGAAACGAGATCATATCCGTCTCCTGTAAAATATACAGGTCTTTCCATTTCCTTTAAACGATCCGCCAGCTCCTCCGCCGCCATTGCCTGATCTTCACAAAGACGGCTGATCCCGGCTCCATCTGATGCAAACAATGCCATGTACACCTGCTGCCGGCGAGCGTTCATCACAGGACACAGGATCCCCTCATATCCGGCAAGATTCTGTGCCAGCGCTTCCAACGCCGACACTGGCACACAAGGCGTATCAAAGGGAGCCGCCAATCCTTTCACCGTGGCCGCGCCAATACGCACGCCGGTAAATGACCCCGGACCTGCGGCGCAAACATACAAATCTATATCAGACGGTTTCTTTCCCAGTAAGTCCAAGCATATTTTCAATCATTGGGAGCAGGGTCTGACTGTGCGTATTCCCGGAATTCAGCGTATATTCACAAAGCAGTTTTTCATCCGCCAGTATAGCGGCAGAAGCTGTCCCCGCCGTAGTATCCAGTCCAAGTGTTAACATTTTCTTCAATACTCCATTTCAATCCGTCTGCTGTTGTCGCCCGTTTTCCGGATGTTTACAGTAATCACATCTGCCGGCAATTCAGGAAGATATTCGCTCCATTCAATTATGCAGTGTCCGCTGGATACATATTCATCAAATCCGATATCCTCCAGTCCGTCCTCGGATTCTTCCAGCCGATACAAATCAAAGTGAAACACAGGAATTTTTCCCGTCCGATATTCGTGCACAATAGTATATGTAGGACTTTTCACCCGACTGCCCGGAGAAAGTGCTCCGGCAAATCCCCGCACAAAAGCAGTTTTTCCCGCTCCGAGGTCGCCATGCATGCAGACAAACCACAACGTATCGCTCCGGCATACGGCAAGCCGTCTTGCCAGATAGGCCCCCGCCTCTTCCGTTTTCTCCGGAGTATCAGTTTCTATATATTCCTTCATTAGAATAATCCTGTAATATTTCCTTTATCATCCACATCCATTTTGCAGGCAGCCGGAACCTTCGGCAATCCCGGCATGGTCATGATCGCGCCTGTCAGTGCTACAATAAAACCTGCTCCGGCACAGAGACGAATTTCCCGCACAGTAATATCAAAATCCTGAGGCCTGCCCAGTTTTGCCGGATCATCCGACAAAGAATACTGTGTTTTCGCCATGCACACAGGGAATTTTCCGTAGGCAGGATCCAGGCGAATAATTTGTTCAATAGATTTTAATGCCGATGCATCAAATTGCACACCCCGTGCTCCATAAATCATTGTTGCAATTCGCTCTATTTTTTCCTGAATGGACAAAGCGTCATCATAAATAGGCGCGAACGAAGAAGGCGCCTCACACGCTTCCACCACTGCCTGCGCTAGTTCCATTCCGCCGTCTCCGCCTTTGGCAAAAACCTCAGACATCGCACACCGGGCGCCGCAGCGGGCACAAATCTCACGCACCGCATCTAATTCTCCGTTTGTATCCGTATGGAACCGGTTCACTGCGACCACAACAGGAACGCCGAATTTTTTCAGGTTTTCAATATGTGCCTCCAAGTTGACGCCGCCACGCTTTACTGCTTCTACATTTTCTCTGGCAAGGGCGTCTTTAGGAATGCCTCCGTTATATTTCAACGCACGCACTGTTGCTACTAAAACAACCGCAGACGGAGCAAGACCAGCCATACGGCATTTGATATCAAAGAATTTTTCCGCACCGAGATCCGCGCCGAAGCCTGCTTCTGTGATTGCATAATCCGCCAGCTTCAATGCAAGCTTTGTAGCCCGCACAGAGTTGCATCCGTGGGCGATATTTGCGAAAGGTCCGCCGTGGATTATAGCAGGCGTATTTTCAATAGTCTGCACCAAATTCGGTTTGATTGCATCCTTCAAAAGAACTGCCATAGCCCCGTCCGCCTGCAAATCTCTTGCATATATGGGCGCACCCTCTCTTGTGTATGCAACCAGAATACTGCCGAGCCGGCGTTTTAGATCCGGCAAATCATCTGCCAGACACAGAATAGCCATAACCTCGCTGGCAACGGTGATCATGAAGTGATCCTCTCTGGGAACACCGTCCACTGTTTTTCCCAGTCCCACAACTACATTGCGCAGCGCACGGTCATTGGTATCAGTTACCCGTCCGAACACAATACGCCGCTGATCAATATTTAATGCGTTTCCCTGCTGAATGTGATTGTCAATCATTGCGCACAGCAAATTGTTTGCCGCCGTAATTGCGTGAAAGTCTCCTGTGAAATGCAGGTTGATATCCTCCATAGGAAGCACCTGCGCATATCCGCCGCCGGCTGCCCCGCCTTTAATGCCGAAAACAGGGCCCAGTGACGGCTCCCGCAGTGCAATCACTGCGTTTTTGCCGATTTTCTCCATAGCCATGCCCAGTCCCACAGCTGGTAGTAGTCTTGCCCTCTCCTGCCGGAGTAGGGTTGATTGCCGTCACCAAAATCAGCTTTCCATTTGGCTTATCCGCAGTGCGCTGTATAAATTCATCACCGATTTTCGCCTTATACCGTCCATACGGTTCCAGCTCCTCAGGCAAGATTCCAAGCCTCTCTGCGATTTCCGTGATCGGCCGCATGGAAGCGCCTCTTGCGATTTCAATATCTGTCAGCATATTTTCCTCCCGCTTCACCTGATTTACTGCTATCAGTATATCACAATTTGCACATAATAGCAAATATTTTTCTTTTCATAAAAATATGGGTTTACAAATCCATTTTTTTGTGCTATAATAATTGGGCAGTTCAGAAAAAGCACTGCATGGTTGTGAGATCTCTGAACATCTGTCTGTAGCTCAGCTGGATAGAGCACTGGATTCCGATTCCAGGTGTCGCGGGTTCAAATCCTGCCAGACAGGCCAATGGCAGTACGCTGCCTGAAAAGCCACGCACTGTTTTAGTGCGTGGCTTTTAATTTACAAATTTCCGGGCATATTATTATTTAAGGAGAATTTATATATGGAAAAAATCAAAGTCGGAATCGCAGGCTACGGCAATATCGGCCGCGGCGTGGAAAAAGCAGTAAACGCAGCTCCGGATATGGAACTGAAAGCATTCTTCACCCGGCGTGACCCTGCCGCACTGCAAACAAATACGCCGAACGCAAAAATCCTGCGTACCGAGGATGCCGCGAGCATGCGAGACGAATTGGATGTCGTTATCCTCTGCGGCGGTTCCGCAACCGACCTGCCTAAGCAGGGACCTGCTTTCGCCGGTATTTTCAATACAATCGACAGCTTTGACACCCATGCAAAAATTCCCGATTATTTTGCAGCAATGGACAACGCCGCGGGAGATAAAGTATCTGTACTTTCCGTAGGCTGGGATCCGGGTCTGTTTTCCATTATGCGTCAGCTTTCTCTTGCCGCACTGCCCTGCGGCAGCGACTACACCTTCTGGGGACGGGGCGTGTCACAGGGACACTCCGATGCAATCCGCCGGATCGAAGGCGTTGCAAACGCAATACAGTATACCGTTCCTGTGGAAGAAGCAGTGCAGGCAGTGCGCGACGGCAAAAATCCCGAACTGACTACCCGGCAAAAGCACCTGCGCGAATGCTACGTTGTGGCAAGGGAAGGCGCGGACAAAGCCCGTATTGAGCAGGAAATCAAAACGATGCCCAACTACTTTACCGACTATGATACAACCGTTACCTTTGTAACAGAAGAAGAATTAAAACAAAATCACAGCAAAATGCCCCACGGCGGCATGGTAATCCGCAGCGGCAGCACCGGTGACAACAACCACGTGATGGAATTTTCCCTGAAGCTGGATTCCAACCCGGAATTTACAGCCAGCGTTCTCACCGCATATGCGCGGGCAGCCGTACGTCTGAACCGGGAAGGGCGAAAAGGCGCAATGACCGTTTTGGATGTTCCTTTGTCTTATCTGACACAGGAAGATCCTTCCTGGCAGCGGAAAAATCTGCTGTAAGCGTCAGTTTGCCCATTTGCTGAAAAACTGTTCGCTGGATATACCGTGTGGTCGGTTGAACCGGCGCAATTCATATAGTTCTTCCGGATCCCCGCTTAAATAATTGACACGTTCAGTACATGTGAAAGCCGCTTCAAAACCCAATTCTTTAATAATGGATAGTGTGTCTTTGCAGTACACGCCGTAAGGAAAGGCAATTGCATTTACAAGCTGCACATTCTCCTGTTCGCATTTATCCCGGAAACGGGTAAGATCTTCCACAAGCTTGGACTTATAATTTGTGTAATCCTCTCCTCCGATTTTCCCGCATCCCTTCCGGGTGTTAAGCTGGTGCATGGTATATGTGTGGCATTGGATTTCAAAAATATCCCCATAGGAAACATCCCGAACCGCATCCCATGCAAGATAGGAATAATCCAACATATGGTCCTGTTTTTCGCTGAATAGATCTGCTGCACTGCCGATTACTGCAATGACTGCCTGAAAACCGTATTTTTCCAAAAGTGGTCCGCCGTATACAAGGGTGGATTCATATCCGTCATCAAACGTGATCATAACAGGTTTTTCAGGCAGCTGCGTTTCTCCTTTGCTCCACTGGATTAACTGCTCTGTGGTAATGCTTTCATATCCTTGTTCCCGCAAATACTGCAAATCGGTCTCCAGTTCCGCAGGAGATACTACATAATCACCCCACAGCTTCTTTTTCGGTGACAAATGATGATACATCACAATCGGTAATTTCACGCAAGTCTCTGTTTCTTCGGCAACAGCAGCTGCGGGCAAAATCAGCATTGCTGTAAGGAGTATAAACACAAGTATCTTTTTCAAAACAATCTCCTCCTCTCCTAATTTAGTTTTAGCGAAACAATACGGATTATTTGCGATAATTTTTGGGTAAAAAAAGACGATACATTATTTGTATCGTCTTTTTTTGCGATGAAAAAACGCAAGTTTCTCTTGACAAATAATCTTTTTGATATTATTATAATATCACTTTAATATATCGAAAGGTATTGCAGGAATGAAAGCAGTAACAGCGGAGAATCTGTCCAAGACATATAGTTCCGGAAAAAGAGCGCTGCATGCAGTCTCTTTTTCTCTGGAACCAGGAGAAATTTTCGGGTTTCTCGGTCCCAACGGTGCAGGAAAAACCACTACAGTCAAACTACTCGGAGGGATGCTTGCTCCCACAAGCGGCTTCTGCCATGTGTTTGATATAAATCCCGGCGACAATCCCGAAGCAATCCACAAAATATCCGGTTTTGTAACGGAACATGCGCAAATGTATGACAACATGACCGGAATGGAAAATCTGCTTTTTTATGCATCGGTCTTCGGTCTGCCGGAAAAGACCGGCAAGGCTCGAGCGCAGGAACTGCTTGATCGTCTTGCGCTGGCGGCGGCAAGTGAGCAAAAACTATCCTCCTATTCTACCGGCATGCGTCAGCGACTTTCACTGGCGCGCGCCATGCTTCACAGTCCAAAAATTCTTTTTCTGGACGAACCGACTTCCGGACTTGATCCTGAAAGTGCAAAAAATGTCAACGATGCTGATTTGTCAGTCTGGCAGCAGAAAACGGAACCACTGTTTTTCTGTGTACCCATCAGCTGCGATACGCCCAAGAAATCTGTACCAGATATGGACTTGTCAGCAGTGGAGAATTTTTGGCATACGGAACACTTGAAGATCTGCGCAGCCGTGTAACCACCCACATCCCGGTTACCATCCATGCAGATCGCGTTCCGGACAATCTGCATTTAACGAAGAAAGAATCAGGCGTTTACACCGCCGCTGTGACCACAGAAAATGAAATTCCAAACCTCGTCAAAGCCATTGTAGATGCCGGCGGCAGCATTTATCATGTATCTGCCGAAGAACTCTCTCTGGAAGAGATATATTTTCACTTTTTAGAAAACGGCAATCGAACGGAGGAGATACAATGAAAAACGCCATGCAAAAAGCACTCATCAAAAAAGATATCCGCAGCATCACAGCAAACAAGCGTCTGTTTTCTGTTTTGCTGATTGTCCCATTGGTGATAACCGTCATTCTTCCTTCCGTTTTTATCATTATTATTGCGTTCACTCCCATAGAATCCAGCAGATTTGCAGTCTCTCCTCACACTGCTGCCCGAGCAAATACCTCACACAGAGTTGAAGAATACCGCTGTTAGCTTGATTATCAACAATATTATTCCTCTATTCTTTTTGCTTGTTCCTATTATGGCGGCTTCCGTAATGGCGGCAAGCTCTTTTGTGGGCGAAAAGGAAAAACGGACATTGGAAACCCTGCTGTACTGCCCCATGTCCCTGCGACAAATATTTTATGCAAAAATTGCAGCCGCATTCCTCCTCAGCATGTTCGTCTCTCTTATAGCCTTTGTCGCCATGTTTCTTGTGATACAAGCTGAAACATTTTTCCTGTTAGATTATCTGATCATCCCTAACGTAAGCTGGGTTGTACTTTTGCTTATCGTTTCCCCTGCCGTCTCCTTGATGGCGATTACCCTAATTGTCCGCGGATCTGCCAAAGCACAAACCGTTGAAGAATCCCAGCAGCGGGGTGTATTTTTGGTACTTCCCATTATCGCACTTGCAGCAGCACAATTTTCCGGATTTATGCTTATCAACATCGGCATTTTGCTTGCACTCGGTATTCTTTGCGCCACAGCAGCAATATGGCTTATGAAGCAGTCATACAAAAGCTTCTGTTATGAAGAACTATTAAAATAACTGCTCCATGCCCCGTCACATTGTTCGCCTTTTTGCAGTAAAGCGCGTACATGTGATTTTATACACACAAACCGACTTCACCTGTTCCACTGTAAAATCAACCTGCGTTCCTGTTTGATGGCGGAAAAGCACAGACATCGCACTGCACTTGTCCGTCGCATCCTCTATAAAATCTACTTTTCCCCAGCCAATTACACTGGAATAACAATATCCATATCCGCAAGGCGAAGGTGAAGTAAACATTTCCCCCTCATGGCTGACTGCAAAGCAAACTTCCCTGCGGCGGTTCCATATATCCATTTTACGTCCCTCTTTTGCGCTGTGGAAATACAGCGTCAGAACACCGTCCTCTAAAGTATACCCATAATTCAGCGGGACAATATACTCTTCTTCTCCATCCCACATTGCCACATGACAGGTTTTGCACTTGTCTAAAATTTCGCATATTTCTCCGATATCCGTTACTTCCAGTTCATTTCTTCTCATATAAGCATCTCCTTTATGCATTTACATATCATTATATATACGCGCAGGTCTATAAGCAAGAAGATTCATCAAAATAACAATTGACAACGCTCTCTGCTTGTGCTATGATAAAATAAATTATCAGGAGGCGCAGACATGATCCTTACAGTTGTCAGCATAGTCGCGGTCGTGAGCATTATCGTATACAATGATAGTGCTGTTTTGCGTTGTGCTGATTAAGGGTAATGGCTTTCTCACCCCCTTGCAGCATTCGCTGCAAGGGGGTTCTTTTTCAACTGTTTGACAGGGAGGATCTTACGTGAAAAAAAGCGGAGCACAAATTATTATAGAACAATTATGCGCCCATGGCGCAGATACCGTGTTTGGATATCCGGGGAGCGCCGTTCTGCCTTTATATGACGAACTATATAAAAACGCCCACCGAATCAACCACATTATAACTGCCCATGAACAAGGTGCTGCTCATGCTGCCGATGGATATGCGCGCGCATCCGGCAGAACCGGCGTGGTCATCACCACAAGCGGACCGGGCGCCACCAACATTGTAACCGGAATTGCCAATGCATATCTGGACAGCGTTCCTATGGTTGCAATTACCGGCAACGTAGACGTTCCCCTCCTTGGAAAAGATAGCTTTCAGGAGGTAGATATCGTTGGAATCACACAACCTGTTGTCAAACATAATTTTGTGGTTCGGGATATTCATGAACTGGAATTTACTCTCCACGAAGCATTTCGCATTGCAAACAGCGGACGCAAGGGTCCGGTGCTGGTAGACATTCCGAAAAATATACAAACAGAAACTTGCGAATATAAGGAAATGAAGCCGGCAGCTGCGGCAATGCCGAAAAAACAATTTGATCTGCGGCAGGCAGTCGCAGCAATACAAGCATCAAAACGTCCGTATATCTACGCCGGCGGCGGCGTGGTCGCGTCTGGCGCCGGAGCAGAGCTGCTGGAATTATCGCAGCTCATATCTGCACCGGTAGGACTGAGCATGATGGGAATGACTGCCCTGCCCGCCACCTACGAATGGAATTTAGGCATGTGCGGAATGCATGGAACCTACGCCGCATCTCTTGCACAAGCAGAAAGCGATCTGATTATCGCTCTGGGCGTACGTTTTTCTGACCGTGCCACCGGAGACACCGATGCATACGAAAAAAACAGAGTCATCTTGCATATTGACATTGATCTATCAGAAATTGATAAAAATGTCGCTTCGCAAATCGGCATTTGCGGAGATATCAAACAGGTGTTGCGTGCCCTGCTTGACGTCCTGACAAGGTGTGACCGCAAGGAATGGCTTGGCTATGTTGCCGAACTGAAAAAGAAACAAAATGCATCGTCCACAGAAGGCTTCTCTCCGCGGGATATCATCAAAACCACAGGCAAATACTGTGATGACGATACTGTTATCGCAACCGATGTTGGACAGCATCAAATGTGGACAATGCTGTATTATCCTTTCGCAAAGCCACGTACTCTACTCACCTCCGGTGGACTGGGAACAATGGGGTTTGGTCTGGGTGCTGCTATTGGGGGATGTATTGCCAACGAAAGAAAAAGAACCGTGCTGTTTACAAGCGACGGAAGCTTCGGCATGAACTTAAACGAGCTTGCCACTGCAGTTACCCAAGAACTGCCGATTATTGTAATTATTCTGAATAACGGCGCCCTTGGTATGGTACGTCAGTGGCAGACAATGTTTTATGATAAGCGGTATTCTCAAACAACACTTCACCGTAAAACAGATTTTGCCGCACTGGCAAAATCCTTTGGCGCAGCAGGATACACTGTCCGCACCCTTCAGGAATTAGCAGCCGCTCTGCAAAACGCCTCCCAAAACGTCCCCACTGTAATTGACTGCCCCATTGACATTGATGAAAAAGTGTTTCCAATGATTCCGCCGGGTGGATGTTTAGAAGACATTGTCATTTCATAGAAAGGTTTCTAATATGGATAAATTTACGATAGAATTGATTGTAGCCAACCGCTACGGAGTATTAAACCGCATTACAGGGTTGTATGCTCGCAGAGGATATAACATAGACAGTCTAAACGTAAACGAGACTGCAGATCCGAACTTTTCCCGGATGCTGATTGTTTCTCGTGGAGATGCAGATGTCCAGACGCAAATGGTACGGCAATTGTCCAAATTGTACGATGTGAAGGAAGTCACGCTTATGTCTACGGTGAATTTTTCTAAATAATGGAATCGTTTTTTATAAAAAGCCTCCCTTACGCAAAGGGAGGCTTTTTTGCGTTTAGCTCCGGCTTTCTCTATCTGTATTTTTTGTTATAAATCCAAAGCAAAAATAACAACCCAGCAATACCCAGCAGCATGATTCCTGCGTAAAGAGCACCGATATGCCGCTGAAACACCACTATAAGTGAAATACTAACCGCAAACAACACCGTCATAAGACTATATCGCAGCAATTTCATGATAACGACCACACCTTTCTTCAGGTTTCCATCTCCATCCACCGAATCTCTCCCGGAGCAAGCTGCACCGTACGCTCTGCTCCAATGCCGTCCCAAACCTTTGTTATGCAGTTCTCCATAGAATTGTTTACCAATGCATATTTACCGCAGCTTCGGTATCCGTGCACTTCGCAGCACGGATTCTCCGCATAAAATATATGCAGCTGATCTTCCTTGCCTGCTGCATAATATAAACTGCGCAGCAAAAGACGCGTATTCTGTCCGCTATATGGCAGTCCCGCAATATATACTGCCCGACCTGCACCATATGCATGTGCGCTGAGATGAACTTCCCCGTTAGCACACTCCAGAACCTCACAATCGGGTACCGTTGCATACACATTATTTTTACACTCGCCAAAATTTAAAGCTTCTGCTACATCTGCCGTAATAAAATGCGGTGTAGTTACTTCTGTATAATATTTATTATACCCAACAGTAAAGCCGCGCTCCTGCTCCACCCCAAATACATCACTTAGTTGAAAATACCGTCCCTGATAGGGATATGCAGACGGCTCTCCTACACCGATGAAACCGCCGCCCTGCCAAATCCACATACGCAGCTTTGAAAGCAGCGCTTCATTATTCCAGCACGCGCCTCCGGAAAAAGCAGTGCCTGCATCCCCGGCATTTATGATCACATCAATATCTTCGGGGACGCCATTTTCTGCAATATCCGAAAATCGGATAAACCGCACATTGACCGCCATACCACTGAGGGCTTCCAATACACCAAGGTAGGAATAAGTTTGCTTATACATCATCCCATGCGCCGCAATATATCCCTGCCAGGAACGCAGTTCTCCCCAACAGTTCAGCACCCCTACCGTAATGGGCGCATAGGGCTTTTGTCCCTCAATCAGTATCCAGAATTTCCCGAAACTCATCTGCAATTCGTTCTCCACACATTCTACAAATGCAGGAAATTCTGCTGCAAGGCTTAAATAGCCTCCATATCCGATTCGGGACACAGGACTGCGCAAAATTGCACGCCGTGCCGCAAGCCAGTTTTCCTGCGCCTCCACTTCGGGATGCCCGCCCGGATAAAAGGAATCCGGAAAAAAGTAAGGCAGGAACCGTGCTTCCGTATATTTCACATGAGGAATATCCGCAATCATACGGAGCGTAACACCGCTGTTTACACTGCCAACCACCGCATCCAACCCAATACTGGAGAAATACTTTCCATATGGCTCTGCACCGATCCAGTTATCTCCCAGAAACATCATCGCTTCTTTGCCGTCCTGGTGCACCATTTCCACCAGCTGTGCCGCCCTCTCGCTGACATATTTCTGAATATATTCCATATAGTCCAGATACTGTCTGCGGGGTGGCCGAAAGGAATTATTATAGTATCCCTCGTCCACAAAATCTTCCGGACTCAATTTATAGCCGTATTCTCTCTCAAAGCCTATTAGTGCCGCCGGAGATACGGCACCGCCGTATCCTAGCCAATCTACATATTTTTCTTTTCTGCAATTGTCGTAAACTAATGTGAAATGATAAAAAAATGTAGTAAACCGTACCACATCTACATGGGGATTCTGTGCAAGCCAATGGGACAGGGCTGTTTTCATAAACGCCCAGGACATCTCTCCGTGCACATCAAAAGGAATATCCCTCTCTCTTTCCTGCCAGTTGTTTGTTATATAATTGTACATTTGCGTGGGATCCCAATTGATAAAAGCAGGAAACGAAAGTGTATACACATGTCCTGGCATTGTTTTTTGTATAGTTACCATGCCCGCAGTCCGGTCTATATTAACATATTCACCAGAGACAATCGTACCGCTGGTTCTGTCCCGCACTTCCCAATTGTGTTCCGGATCCCAGTCATAGTCCGGCTCCAGCTGCTTCTCAAAATATCCCTCCATAACAGGAAAAGAAAGCTGTGCGCCTGTCGCCGTATGGCGAGCGCTCATCAGAAAGATCCGCTGTCGCTCCTCCGGATGGGAACGGGCAAACGTATTATATCCCCGGGCAACAAAATAAGCGGCATATATTTTCGCAGGACGCAGCGCTTCCACCGAATCGGCAAGTTCTGTTCCGTCACTGTTTCGAACTGCATCTGCCCCCCAGCGCCGAATCAGTTCTTTTGCTTCCTCCATAAAATCCGCCTGTATGGGAATTGTAAAACGGCCGTGTTTTCTCATGTGCATTCCTTCCTTTCTTCATTAGTCTTTCAATCCGCCTACGTTCATACCCTGGGTGAGTTTTTTCTGCACCAGAATATATAAAATAAGCGTGGGCAGCATAACCATTACAAGTCCCGCATACATCTGCCCGTACTGAGCAGCGGCATTCTGGGCTTTCATCAGATTCATCAGTCCGACTGGCAACGTTTTCGCCCGATCCTGGGTCATCAGGGTGAGTGCAATGATATACTCATTCCAAAATGACAAAAAGTTAAATAATATCACCGTAATAACAGAAGGACGTGCCATGGGAATCATCACCCGGATCATCGTCTGCATATATCCGCTTCCATCTACATATGCGGCTTCTTCGTATTCTTTAGGAAGCGTCTGAAAATAGCTTGATAAAAGATAGATTGTAAACGGAAGCGCGGTAGACGCATACACCAACGCAAGCACAAAGCGATTGTTCAAAAAAACGGGGGATCCGATCCAATTGCCGGCATCCACCAACATCAAAAAAATCGGAACTACAATATAACTCACATTGATAAACAACCCGCCCATGAACAGTGCGCGTATCAGCCTGCGTCCGCCAAACCGGTATCTTGCCAGTACATAGGCTGCCGGCAGCGCCACTACCAGAAGAATTCCCAACGCCATAGCCGTTACGATTACAGAATTGAGAAAATATTCTCCCATATGTGCTTCCCGCCAAGCTCTTGCAAAATTCTCAAAATAAAACCCGGCCGGCAATGACCACGGATTCTGATAAAACTCTGTATTCTCTTTCAGAGAAGCCAGAAACACCCAGCCCACGGGAATAATGATTGTCAGCGCAAATATGATCAGCACTGCATAAATAAAAATCCGGTACAGTTTATCGCCCTTATTCATAGACACCTCCGGCTGTAAAAATCATAAATCTATGCTATCCCGCCGGGTCACCAAATTGACCAGTCCGGACAAGGCAAAAGAAAACAGGAAAACAAGCACGCCTATAGCCATACCGTATCCGTAAGACGAATTAGTATACGCCTGCTTGTACATATAGCTGAGGAACACTTCCGTAGAACCGTCCGGTCCGCCGCTGGTCATAGCACGTACCAGCAAAAAACTGATATTGATAGAACTGATAATAAAAAAGGTCAGCGTAGTGCGAACATTTGTCCAAATCAATGGAATGGTTATGGTAAAAAATTGCCGCACCCTGCCGGCGCCCTCTAAAGAAGCCGCTTCATACATACTTTCCGGCACCGAGGACATGGCAGCAGTATACATAACCATATAATATCCCACCGCCTGCCAGATCATTGCAATGGCAATGCTGTATATAACAATTTTCTGATCTCCCAGCCACAGGACAGGAGCTGTTCCGCCGCCTGTAAAAAAGGATATGAGTGTATTGAGCAGCCCACGGCTGGGATCATATACAGCAGAAAAAATTGCAGCAATGACTACGGCAGATAAAATATTCGGAATATAGAAAATCACCCGAAAAAAGCCTTTAAAGCGCAGCTTCTCCCTGGTAAGGATCGCTGCTGTAATCAATGCCATGGTCATAGTAACAACCGTTACAACTACAATCAGCAGCACTGTATTCTGAAAGGATTGCCAGAACTTTGCATCAGAAAACAGCTTTACAAAGTTGTCAAATCCCACGAATTCTTTATGTCAGGGAATACCCTCCCCATTTATACATAGAAATGACAAATATATTCAAAGTGGGATACAGCATGAAAACAGCAAATAATATCAATGCAGGAATCGTACACACAGAGAGAAAAGCTCTTCGCCCCTTATGTTTTCGCATAAACGCAGTCCCCTTTCCTTAGAGGAATCGGCAGAGCATCAACACTGCCCTGCCGTTCTTTATCAAATTATTATTTTAATGCCTTTCGCAGACTATCGCTGGCTTTTCCGATAGCCTCCTGCCACTCATCTACAGTTTTATCACCAGATACAATGCTGTTGACAGTACCAAACAGCGTATCCACCATGCTCACGCCCTCTACAGGATTGGTCGCGGCAAATCCGCCCATAACTGCTTTTGCACCTGTATCATAAATGCTGTAGAACAGCTTGTTCTCACCCTCCAGCATATCACTGACGCCTTGTATCGGCTGAATGGCGCCGGACTCAGCAAAAATTTTCACTGCTTTATCGGAATACAAATATGCAATAAAATCCTTTGCCTCGTCCTTGTGTTTTGCATTCTCCGGCACCCAAATCTGTTCAAAATAGGTGTAGGAGTAACGATCCTCATCGCTGTCAGTCGCAGGGAGAGACATAAATCCCCATTCAAAGCCATCCGCTCTGGGTGCATCTGCCATTTCCCCGGAAACCCATGTGCCGTTTGGCATAAACAATGCCTTGTTATCCAAAACAAGCTGCTGATTTTTCAGATAGTTGTCATTGTTGGCATTTGCTACTGTAGTCGGTTCGGTATAAGATGCAAGACGTGCAACGATATCCAACGCTTCTCTCGCATTCTTATCGTCCCACACCCCTTCTTTATACTGCATGCAGTCATTGTAGAAATCTACACCGCCGGTCTCACAAAGAAGCGCATATATGAGCGAATCAAAATATCCGGCAGTGGGATAGGTAAAGAGTGCGATACCTTCCGCCTCTGCTTTCTGACCCAATTCCCACATTTCATCCCATGTTGTAGGCAAACTCCAATTCTTTTCTGCAAACAACGCCGCATTATAAAACAATCCGCAGGGGCCGTAAAACATCGGCGCCATATACATTTTGTCATCACTGTATGGATGTGTGGCAGCAGTATCAGTAAAACCGTCGATCAGCTTATCTTTCACTGTCTTTTCTTCACCGAACACTTTTTCATCCAGTATATCGGAAATATCCGCCAGGGAATTTTCCCGGACCATTGTCTCCGTAAGTCCTGCTTCCCTGCCTGTTGCAAGATGCACCACATCCGGGTAATCGCCGGATTTCATCTTGGAACCGATCACATCCTCCAGATTTTTCTCCGCAGTCAGTTCAATTTTAATATCCTGGTGATCCGCTTCATAAGCTGCTGCAACGTCCTCCCACATTTTTTTGCCATATGCAGACTCTAACACAGCAACCTTCAACACCGTTTTGCCATCTGCATCCTTATCATTATCCCGCACACCGCAGGAGGCAAAAAGAGAAGCTGTGAAAACAAGTGTAATAAGCAGCGCAAAAAACCTTTTCATCTTTTCCGTATCCTTTCCAAATAACCGCAGGGATTTCCCCGTTCAGCTTTTGTTTGATTTCATCCGTTAGCATAGCCAAAGCAAAAGAAAATATACATGTTTTGCATAATTTTAACGGGATAAACAAAAGAAAAAAGAAGTTTCATAATGAAACTTCTTTTTTCTTTATGGTTTATGCTATTATGGCTGCATTCGACGTTTTAATTCTAAATATTCGAGGGAATCCAAAATGTCCTTGTACATATATAAACTTCCCGCTATCAAAAGCGGTCGGTTAATAGCACGGGAATTCTCCAATGCAATTTCCAAAGCGTCCTCCATCCGCTCTATCGGCCTTGCGGGAATCCCTGCTTTGGCAAATACCACAGCATATTTATCAGCAGGCAACGCCCGGGGATTTTCCGGAGTAACGCAATATACATTTACTGCAATTTTTTGCAGCCGCCGAACAATGGCTGCATATTCCTTGTCCGCCATAACGCCCGTTAATACATTTACTTTATTCGGAAACAGCTGTTCCACCGTCTCCGCCACAGCGTCTATTCCCTGAGAATTGTGTCCTCCGTCAAAAATAACAAGCGGATCCCGCCTCAGAATTTCAAACCGCGCCGGCCAATCTGCGTTCTCAATTCCAGAGCGAATATATACATCAGCAATCCCGGCAACCCTCGCAGCCGCAATGGCGATCATAGCGTTTTGCGGCTGATATTTTCCAAGCAGCTTCATAGAATAGGATTCTTTTTCACCAACAATCGAAAACCGTGTGCCCTCCAGCGATACCGTTTCAATCCGCAGCTTCGAAAAATCGACCGGATGCACCGAGGCATCTTCCGATGCTGCTTTTTCATTAACAACATGCAACACATCCGCATCACTGCTTCCTACGATAACCGGACAGCAATGTTTTATAATTCCGGCTTTTTCTTTTGCTATCTCCGCAATTGTCTCACCAAGCTGTGCAGTATGATCCAATCCAATACCAGTGATCACAGAAGCAACAGAGGTTTTAATAATATTGGTGGAATCCAGGCGGCCGCCCATTCCACATTCCAAAATAACAATTTGACACCGTTGCTTTATGAAAATACAAAAATGCCGCCGCTGTTATCAGTTCAAATTCCGTTGGTGGATCCTGCATGCTTTCTGCAAGCGGGCGAATCTCTTCAATTATTTCTGTAAGCTGCCGATCAGATATAGGCGAACCATTCACCGCCATTCGCTCATTGAACCGATACACATAGGGGGAAGTAAACATACCGGTCTGATAGCCTGCACGCCGGTAAATCTCTGCAAGCATGGAACAGACGGAGCCTTTTCCGTTGGTTCCCGCCACATGGATGAAATTCAGCTTATCCTGCGGATTCCCCAGCAAATCACACAGCGTGCGTATTCGTTCGAGTCCCGGGCGGCTGCCCCGCCAGGATATGGAATGAATATATTGGATTGCTTCTTTGTATGTCATCATGACTGCATCGCTCCAACTACTTTGTTAATTCCCTTATTGCGCAGCAGCACAAACAGGAAGAAAAATTCTACAATTCCAATACCTAAATACAAGGGAATACGAGGCAAAAGCAGTGGAAGCGGCGTACCGAAATAAAGCATCATTCCCGCAGATTTGACAATCATGTTTCCCGTGACATGTGCCGCAGCCACGCTGACAGCAAGCTGCACAGTTCCCCGTTTAGGCAGAATCCACCGAGAAACAGCACCTGCTGCAAAGCCGACAACACCCGCACCCAACGTTAATATCGGGTTCAACTGACCAAGTCCATAGGTTACGGCAGTATTTAGAAAATCCGAAGCAAGTCCGGCTGCCAGTCCTGCCCATGGACCGAACAGATATCCAGTTAAAATGAGGGGAAGGTTTTCAAAGGTAATCCGAATATACGGTGTTAACGTGAATGATTTACATATGTAGGCAATCACTGTAGCACATGCAGTCAGCAATGCCACAGCGCACAAAACCCGAATATTCACCGGTGAAGACTTTTTTTCCACAGACATAAATAAAAATACCTCCTTTACCCCGACGTTCACGCGGCAGGGAAAGAAGGCACAATACGATCATTGTCCGTCTTGACGAAGCCGTTCGAAGCGGGATGCAGAAACAACACCGCAAGCCAAGCTTTTCGTCCGTGTGTCAACTCCCCGTACTCACGGCACTTCACGCGCTGTTTCTTACTCTTCAAGTTTAATTTATGATCCATTTTGACAGATCACATATGCATATTATATCGAATGCAGACGAAATTGTCAATCTGTAAATTTATAAAATATAGGTTCTTGACATATGCAATGTAAATATGATACAATAGGAGCGCAAAAATAATATGCGGGCGTGGCGGAATTGGCAGACGCGCTGGATTTAGGTTCCAGTGGGCGACCGTGCAGGTTCAAGTCCTGTCGCCCGCACCAAGTCGGAGTGTCCTTATAGGATCTGAGAATCCTTGTAAGGACACTCTCTTTTTGATTAAAAATGCCTTAACTACTGAACAAACAGCCCTCACTTACGCATAAAATTTTGCCCCCTTGCTTTGTGAATAAATCTATATAATTTTGTGTTTTCTGCCAGTCGCGGCTTATGCGATCAATGCTTTTCATGATAAGCACTTCTGCCTTATTAGAAAGAATCCAGTCTGTAGCTTCCCAAAGTTTTGGACGGTTTAATGTCAAGCCGCTGCCACATTCGGCGTAAATGCCAACAACAGTATATCCATTATTCTTCGCATAGTGTTGAAGCTCCTTGTTTTGCATTTCAAGATTCAATCCGTCATTACATGCTACTCTGCAATAAATACATGCCTTCATTATCGTTCACCACCTCATATAGCAGCTTTTGCTGCGGCGTAGCTTAATGCTACGCCTTTTCTTGTTGGAATATAAACAGCAAGCTCTGTAATGTTCTCCCACTCGGGAACGTCAAATGTTCCGATGCAATGATAATGGATTTTTATTTCCTGTGTAACTTCACCGTTTACCCGCTGGGCATGATACACGTCAATATGGTCGATTAATTCAGTTACCATGCGCTGTGTCAATTCCTGTGCATTGGTATAACAACGGACAATTTCCAAAAACATATCAGCCGTATACAACTGACCTGTTTTCTTGTTCAGTTCAGATTTCAACACCTTTATGCGCCGCACAAGCTCACCCTGCTCCTGCTCATATTTTGCAGACATCTTTGCAAACCGATCATCACTGATTTTGCCCGAAACATTATCCTCGTAAATCTTTTCAAACAGCACATCCAGTTCCCTATCCCGTGCCAGCAGCCGATCCAGTTCAGATTGCTTGGCTGCTTGCTCGCTCTGTGCCATTGTCATGGAATGACCGAGCATTGCTTTTACAAATTCGTCCTCATATTGAGCCGCAAATTCGGTTAGCCGCTGAATTTCCTGCAATACTACCTGCTCCAAAAAATCTAACCGGATATAATGGGTAGCGTTGCAGGTTCCGCGTCCACTGTTATGGTTGGAACAATTAAAATATTTAATACTGGGATTTGTCTGATTAAAATGAAAATTCAAATTACTTCCACAATCAGCGCATTTCAGCAAGCCGGAAAAGATGCTGCGCTCCGGTGTAATCTTTGTCGATCTTTTACGGCTGCCTCGCATCCGCTTCACCTTTTCGTAAACAACCCGTTCAATAATTGGCTCATGTACATTGTAAAAGACAGCTCGATTTTCCTCATCATTAACAATACGCCGTTTCATTTTGTAAGATTTAGAATAGGATTTAAAATTGATAACGTCTCCACAATATTCCTGTAAAGCTAAAATTTTGGCAACCGTTGAATGATTCCAGCAAGTAGTCCGTTTGGTTCCCTTTTTACCACCCCGGTTTACCCCTTTGCTCAACCAGTAATTTGTAGGAGTCATAATACCGTCTTTATCAAGCTGTGTGGCTATTTCGCCAAGTCCAAAACCGTCCAGCGTCATTTTAAAAATGCGGCGCACAATAGATGCTGCCTCCTCTTCAATGATCCAGCGCTTTGGATTTTCTGGGTCCTTAACATAACCATATGGCGGCGGGGATAGTGGTTCTCCGGCATTGCCTTTCATTTTGTTGACAATCCGACGCTTTTTAGAAATGTCCTTCGCGTACCATTCGTTCATAATATTACGAAACGGAGCAAGATCGTCCTCCCCCTGCTCGGTGTCGATTCCATCCGAAACGGAAACAAAGCGCACATCATGCTCTGGAAAAAATTCTTCCGTATAATAGCCGACCTCGCGATAATTGCGCCCCAGCCGAGACAAGTCCTTGACAAATACGGCTTGAATTTTACCCCGTTCAATCTCCCGAATCATGGCTTGAAATCCGGGGCGATTCATGGTTGTTCCAGTGATACCATCGTCCGTAAAAATTAAAGTGTCGGTATAGCCATATTCTTTTGCGACTTTTGTTAAGAGTTGTTTTTGATTTTGGATGCTATTGCTTTCACCGTCCTCGCCATCATCACGGGAAATCCGCAAAAGCAACGCGGCGGTATCATTGGTATAATTCTTTTTACTTGACTGTTTCAAAGCAGCCTCCTTTCCGACAGTCAAGCGAGTAGTATTTCTGATTTTATTATACCACTCCCGCCCTCTTCTGTTAAGGATGCCGAAGCCGCAGAAATCTTGTCCATATCTGCTTTCATCAGATTGAATAAAATGGATGTCAGCGATTCGCCTTTTGCTGTAGCATAAACAGGCGTCACAATAAAAGTAGTATTCCCTATGCGATAGTTACAAGGCCGTAAAATGTGATCAGACATATGGATTCCTCCTTATCTTTTGTCTGTCATATCTCGGGTCAACTTGACCCTAAGTTATTACAAATAGGAGCAAAGAAAAAGGACAGCGAAATCCGCTGCCCTTAATCCTTGAAACCGCTTTTTAGCGGCTGGGACATATATCGTATTCGTTCGGGCTGTCATTGGACAGTACATATTCACCGATACATGTTACCCCCTCATATCTAAAAGAGAGAATTTATCTCTCTATATATTAGGACACTTTAAGCGCCAAATAGGATACCCCCTTTTTAGATTTTTTCTAAAAACTTTTTCATACTTACAAGTCCCTTTCTGATTGAATGGCGAACATTGCGCTCACTTACCCCCTCGGATCGAGCAATTTCTCTTTGTGTCATACCAAGTAAATAATGCAATTCAATTCGTCGTCCTTGAACTTCTGGTAAAGAATTTAACGCACGACATAAATTACAATAGCGTTCCATTCGCTCATAAACTTGTTCGGGAGAATCCCTGCGCCCAATAACAATTAGCACCTCTCGTTCGTGATTTTCCTCCAGCGGGTCTACCTTATTTCGTCTTATGCTACGTTGATGTGATTGCTCATACCGCTTGTCCGCCATAAGTTCCTCTGCCACTTCGTCAGGTACTTCTATATATTCGTCCTGTGTGTACCAAGCATAAAAATTACGTAAGTTGATCTTCTCCATTATATAATCCTCCAATTCAATTTTTGATTTTCAGTGAAACGTATTAAAATCGAATTGGAACGGCGGCGATCTGCAATGAAGCTCTGCTACACAAAAAGGGACTTTAAGCCATAACGGCTCAAAGTCCCTAACAATTTGCTGCAAATATTTAAAAATTGGCGGAGAAAACCAAGGTCCCAAAGTCTTATAAGACTTTGACAGCGCATGTCCACATGTTTGGTATTTATTTTTCGCTTAAATACCTACATTTCATTTTTATTTCCTCATACAATATATTAAACATCCTGCTAAAATTTACCATTTTGATTTTATTCTATCATAGCTTGGTTGTCGAAATAAAAATAATAATGATAACGCGTAATATTTTTCGCAAAAAAACACCGAACAAACGTAAGTTGTTCGGTGTTTCTATTGCTTCGGGTCAATTTGCCCCGAAGTTCCTTTTATTAGCTGGGTTTGTTTATCTTATATTTTTTTCGATCTTTTCTCCATATACTATCAAATAGCTCCCTAAACTCCGGTGACGCTTTGATTCTTTCTATATCACCATTATAGGTAAGAATAGAAAATGCAAATGCTATACGGACATTATTCGTTTCCTTAATAATGAATATTGCATCATAATACTGCTCCTTCTCATCCCCATATGTTGTAGCGTACCCGCACATCCCATTATGCTCAATTTCTTCAATCGGCTGACATTCATCGAATATAAACATTTGTGGTTTGGATAGTTCTTCTTTTATATCTTCATGAACATTGTTACACACCAATTTATATCTTACTACAAAACTATTATCTGGATGCCAAAAACATAAAATATCATGCTCTAAATCTGTTTCTTTCGCATCAATATAGTAATTTTCCGGTATAGTAAAAATTACTTTATTTATCTTAAACTGACACCGATCTCTTAAAATATACATTTCTTTTCCTCACACGCTATTTCAACTTGAATGCCATTAAATAGCTTTCTATAACACAACTTACAAATATATTTTTGATCTGTTTTTACTAACGCTTCTGCTCCTCCGCATAACGCACATGTATTTTGTTGCTTTTCAATAATAAGCCTATCACCATCTATTGCAATATGCAGTTGATCATTTGGATTAAAGCGCATCATTTTTCGTACCTTTGAAGGAATTAAAATCCTCCCTATTGGATCTAATTGAATAATACTTTCTAACATTTTGCATCCCCTTTCAGTTGAACTTATATAGTATTTTATATTATATAAGTTTATTATAAAACGAATCCTGCGGAAAATCTGTCAAAATATGTAATTTATATAAACTTTTATAATGCTTTTTAATATTTTAGTTTTCCAAACGAATACCAATAGCACTTTGAACTAATACTATATCAGTGATAAATATTAAAGCAGTTTATTATAAAAATCAGAAAATGTCTAATTATGGTGATCGAATTTATATGCTATACAGAAACGGAATGTTTCTACAGTCGAGCTTGCTCAACAATTATCATTATCCCAACAGCAGTTATTTTCGATCCAAAAAATAAAAGTTTAGAATATCTCTACCTAATAGAAATACTCAACCAGAATATCTGTATTGCAGATTGCATACGATGACCAAAAACCAAAATAGCACTTAGCACTATATTTGTTTGTTTAAAAACAAGCCCACATGCCTTAAACTTAAACTGTAACAGTGATTAACAATCAAAATGTTTAAATATATTGGAGTAGTTATGAGCAGTTTTGGGAAACGAATAAATTCTGTCATGTTAAAGCGCGGCATGACACAAAAATCCCTTGCAAGCAAATTAAAAATATCAGAGCAGCAACTTCACTCTGTTCTGAAAGATAAAAGTTTATCTACCATAGATACGCTAAGAGAGTTATCCGTAGCATTAGATACTCCCACAGATTATTTTTTGCAAGATTTTGACAAAAAATTTCTTATTTACGCCATTGACGATTATTTGAGTCAAATTGAACGGAACGATGCACAAAAAATTATTGAGAATCTATCGGCTATAATTGGAGATAAAGATGAATAATCTATACCCATCAAGGCTTAAAGCTTTCAGAAAAGAGACAAATTTCACGCAAATGGAAATATCGGAAGCAATGGATATAACCCCTGAATACTATTCAGCTTTAGAATGCGGAAAGAAAAAACCTTCTATGAATCTTCATGTAGATTTTTGTTTAAAATATAATAAACCATCGGACTGTTTCTTTAAACCAGAGAAAAATAATAGATATTTGAGTATAGAACAAATGGACTCTTTAATGAACGTAAACACCGAGGATTTGGAAACTATCTTGAATGTTTTACAGGTCATATATGATAATAAAAAAAGTTAACGATTTAATTCTTTGGATATGAAAGGACAAAAATTAAAATATGCTGAATATTTATTACGGCGATATGCCGGATGCCATATATAATACATCCGTGTACTTCAAGAATGTATACGAAGAAAATTGGATTACCAATCCGCTTGCACGTGAAATGATTTACGATATTGACAAATCCACCGTACTGGACGGCTCAGTCATCGACAGTCCGGTAATGGGAAAGATTCCTCCAATCAGTTTATCCGGCGGTGTAAAAACGCTGATTCTGATTGCCAATGAGCCTGAAACGGTTTTCAATGCCTCCGCCTGCGGCGATAACTGTGCCAAATGGCTTTTAAAATTAGGAAAGGAAAAAGACATTACTGTAAACCTTTTGCATCTTATGGATTTTGGCAATGAAAAATTTGCTGTCCATATTCTAAATACCGATCAAATCGTACACAGCATGAAAGAATTAGTACCGGTTGCCGGTCTTTATGTATAGGAGCAGCGCATGACAGGTACACATCAAATCACCATCCAAAACAAGAAAATTAAATACAGTTTTTCCGTCAGAAGAAACATTACTGTGATTCGCGGCAACAGTGCAACCGGAAAAACCGTCTTAATCGAGATGGTTCGGGAATATTCTGAAAGTGGCAAGGACAGCGGTATTACTCTGCAATGCGATAAGCCATGCGCTGTTTTAAGCGGCATGAACTGGGAAGCACAATTATCAACAATTCATGACAGCATTGTGTTTATTGATGAAGGTTCCCGTTTTGTTTCCTCTAAAGACTTTGCCGCCGCAATTCAGAAAACAGACAATTATTATGTCATTGTCACAAGAGAAGGATTAAGCGCGCTCCCTTATAGTGTAAATGAAATCTATGGCATACGAGACGCAGGCAAATACGGACAATTAAAACAAACTTATAATGAGTTATATCATATATATGCGCGTGACGGATACAATGAATCAGTGATGCCGGCGGTTGTTATCACAGAGGATTCCAATTCAGGTTTTCAGTTTTTCAGCCATATATGCAACAGTCAACAAATAAACTGTTTATCTGCAAACGGGAAATCGAATATTTTTAAGTTGTTGCTTGAACAAAACACAGAACCGATATTAGTCATCGCGGATGGAGCCGCTTTCGGTTCTGAAATGGAAAAAGTCATCAAGCTGCAAAATGAAGTGAGGAATTTTACGCTTTATTTGCCGGAATCCTTTGAATGGCTGATCCTAAAGTCAGATTTGATAAAAGATAAAACTATATCTGATATTTTAGCTGATCCCAGCAACTACATTGAAAGCAAAGAATACTTTAGTTGGGAACGCTTTTTTACAGCTTTACTTATCAAAACAACCGAAGCAACCTATTTGCAATATTCCAAACACTCGTTAAATCCTGCATACTTACAAGATACAGCAGTCCAAAAAATATTGGACGAGACGAATCCGCTTTTTGATAAGGAGTAAATTGGTATTATAAAATGTAAAGCAATTTCATAGTATTATCTTTTTATTTCATATAACGAAAAGCCGCTTTTCAGCGGCTTTTTTTGTAGTTTCGCAAATCGGCAAGCAGGGCAAGTGTGGTCACACTTGCATTTTTTCAAATTTTACCCTACGGTTAAATCTGAAAAATACTTGTTGGGGAGCCTCCCCAAACCCGGCACCTCGGGTCATTTTGACCCGAAGTTATCGCGGCCTGTCGGCCTTGTTTGCGTTATGACTCTTCTGCTCCATTTCCTTGCTTTTCTGATTATCTGTCACACAAAACAAACAATCAATGTTTGCCTTTACGGTCATAAGTTCCCGCATATCTGTTCGCGCTTTTCGATAATCACTATATAAAGATTTTTTCTCGGCGGTTAGCCACGCCGCTTCTGCTTTCAATTCCTCCATTTTAGGAAGTCTCTTCCCGGCAAGAATACGCCGAAAAGCTGCTTGTGCCGCACGGTAGGCTGCAATCTCTGTCTCATGCTCCGCCAAATATTGATTGCTATATTTTTTCGCTTTATATTCTTCAAACACTGGACGATTTTTGGCATAATCACGGGCGGCTGCCCGCAGTTCGGCATTGCGTTTCAGTGCATCTTCTGTTGCATGTATTTTGTCAGACAGCACATGAAAACGATCAGCAGCCTCGGTGGTTTTCTGCTTCAGCAAAGCATAGTCCATCAGATTATGCTCTCGCAAATACTGAACAGCCGTTGCCATCTGCTTTAAGTTATAGACCGTAGCCCATCGCTGAAAAGCTACACCTTTTCCATTTTTCATTTTTGATTGGATGTCGATTACCAAATTGATTCGGTGTGAGGTTACCGAACGTCCGCCTGTCGGAGCAGACCGCCCCTCAATGATAGTCCGAATCGCCGCCTCGGTATATCCCTCTCCCAGTGTTGAAGCCCGCAGCCGGGTAAATCGTTCCTGCCCGAACATAGGAGCGCGGAAACTTAATGCACCTCGGTTTTGCTTGGTTTCAAACCCTGCTGCTTGCATCGCTTGTAAAAAAGCGTCAAAACTGCTCGGGCGTTCGTCAAGGCACAGGTCAATCTGTGTTTTGAGACGCTGTTGAAATGTTGGTGGCTTTTTACCAGCCAACCACGCGCCATAGTGTTTGAATTGTCCCTGACTATGCTGCTTGGGATTGACGATCACCGATAATCCATGCTCAATACATACCCGATCAGACAGCCTCCGCAAGGCTCGTCCAGAACCTAAAAAGTCCCGGAATTTTCGGGTACAGTCCAGCGTTGTGGAATTATAATAGATATGACAATGCGGATGGGGTTTGTCTACATGAGATACCACAAAAAAGGCGTGTTTGCCTTTTGTCCAGCGCATGGCAAGCTCATAACTTACCGTAAGAGCTTCTTCGGCACCCAATTCGCCGGGCGGGAAGGCTTGGCGGATTTGATAGCACAACACATCCTCGTCTTTTTTCTGTTCCCGCCCTGTGATGGCTTTGTACTTGGCTTTGGCAAGCAGAAATTCCGCGTCAGCGGTTTTGGGATCACATTCGTATGATAGTATCAAATCGCCATCTCGTGTTTTCACAGGATTTTGCCCGTAGTCAAAACGGTCTTTTAAGGACTGCGCTATGGTTTCGCCCTTACTGATATGATGGGCTTTGAGATAGACAGTTGCCATACCATTCTCCTTTATAGATGAAATATAAGAGCAAAGTTCAAACCATTATTTTTATCCACAAAAAACAATAACTCAACAAAAGAAAATAGGCTCTGCCTTAAAACACCATGGATTATTGATAAACATTGACTTCCTCTGTTCAATAGAGTAAAATAAAATTCAAGAATATATGAGGAGATAAAAATGGACTGGAAAGCACCCGAATATTCAAAAAACCAAGTTATAAAAGCTGGAAAAATTATAAGGGATACAATATGTAATGACTCTCAAGATATACAAGATGCCATAAAAATAATTGACAACTGGCGTGCTTCACATGCTTTTCCTTTACAGGTAATTTATTGTCATTTAAAAAGAAATTATGACCAGCCTAATTATATTGTTGCTCAAAGGCTCAAAAGACTTGATTCCATTATAAAAAAGCTGCGACGTGAACCAACAATGAGTCTGTGGACAATGCAAGATTTAGGTGGTTGCCGTGTTGTAACTCCAACCGTTAAAGATGTATATAACGTCGTAGAAACCTATAAAAAATCGCGAGTACGCCATATACTAAAAAAAGAATATGATTATTTACAGGAACCTAAAGAATCAGGTTATCGAAGCTATCATTTAGTATATCAATACCAAAGCGATACAAAAAACACATATAATAGAAATATGTTAATTGAAATTCAAGTGCGCACTCATCTCCAACATTTATGGGCAACTGCTTTGGAAACTATGGGGTTATTTACTAATCAAGCATTAAAAGCAAGTCATGGCGAAACAGACACTTTATACTTTTTTAAACTAATTTCCTCTGCTTTTGCTATCAAAGAAAACCTGCCTACAGTTCCGGGAACACCAACAAAAATGAAAGATATTATTCCGGAAATAGAGGCTCTTGATCATAAACATAATTATTTAAGTATGCTTAGTGCAATTCGCGTTGCAGTTGACCATTTTGATGAAAAAAGAAGATATCAAAAAGGTTATTATATTTTAATTTTGAACTATAAAGAAAGACGTTTGCGTTTACAATTTTACAAACCAGGTCAAATTGAGATTGCAACTAAACATTATAACCAAATAGAAAAAACAAGAGCCGACAATAAAATTGATGCTGTATTAGTATCTGTTTCATCATTCAGTTCCTTAAAATCAGCATATCCAAACTACTTTTCGGATATTGGCGCTTTTGTTGCCAAAGTTGATGAGTTAATAAGTAAGAATTAAGATCAGAGGAAATGAAAAAATTCATTTCCTCTGATCTTTTACATTTCCACTACCTTCGCAAGCTGTTCCAACACCGCCGAAACGCGCCCCCACAGCTTAGTATAATCCCGCTGCAAGCCTGCAATTTCCTCCGGGTATACGCCACAGCTATTCGCATGGATTGCCACTTGATTGAGATTGTTCGCACACCGCCGCTGCAAAGAAACAAGCTCCCGAACAGGTGAAAGATCAACATGCAGCACATACCCATTCAACGCCATTTTCCGTACATAGGCTCCTGTATTGGTAATATCCGCTTCGGCCATCCGTTCCCGAATCGCATTCATTTCCTCCTGCGTTACCATTACATGCAGATGGATATTGCGCTTGCGGCGTTTTGCATTTTGCGTTCCCATATAGTTCTGCTCCTTATTCGGTCTGACCTCGGGTCAATTTGACCCGAAGTCAGTGACCTTTGTTTCGTCTGCGACACAACGTCACTAACAGTCCCAAAGACACACCCGCCAGCGCAAGCCATAGCTTCAAGTTGGAACGGCTGCCCGTCTGTGGATTGTCAGATTGCGGAATTTTCTCATTAACGGCAGCAAGCTCTATCACTTCTCCATTTTCTATAATATCAAAAACAAGCGGCGTTTCACCCAGTTGATACCCCTCCGGCGCTTGCTTTTCTATCAACTCATAACCGAAGCCATAGACTAACCCCTCAATGAATAGCTCCCCATTTTCGTCTGTGGTATAATTCCCCAGCAAATTGCCATCCGAACTATACAAATCAAAAACGGCACCGCCCAGCTTCGCGCCGCTTTCCTTATCCGTTTTCGTCAGTCGAACGTCGCCCCGAATCAAGCGATTTTTAATCTGCATTTCTGTTATTTTTTCATGAGCCACCGCCACACTCTGAATCTCCGACAATACATAGCCCTCTGTCAGTTCGGATGCGATTTCCTGCACTTGGTAATTTCCGGCGAGCAAACCCTCAATATATATTTCGCCTTGTTCATTCGTTTCAAAATTTCCGGTATATTCATCCCCTGTAAGGGTCTTGCCGTTTATCGTGAATTTCACACCGGAAACAGGTACAGTCTTACCCTCAAAAGTTTTGACAATTTTCAAATCCCCGCGCATCTGCTTGTTTTCAAGACGTAATTCAGTCAACTCGTCAGTAGCAACCGCGATGGTCTGTGATTCGGATAATACATATCCCTCGGACAATTCGCTTTTTAGTTCTTTCACGGTGTATTCGCCCACAAGCAAATTTTCCAGTATAATTTCACCATTTTCATCTGTGACAGCTTTTATCGTGACAGAAACACCCGCCGTTGTTTTCCCCTCAATGGTAAATGGAATCCCAGCAATCGGTGTTTCCCGTCCTTCAAAGGTTTTGATGATCTTCAAAGTACTGCGCATTAAGTTGTTTTCAATCGCCTTTCCCTCGTTTACAGAAAACTCCACATCAGGAACATCCTGCCCAGCATAGGTAAATGTAAAGTCGTATTCCGTTTCGTTTAACATATATCCAGCCCCAGCTTGCAGTTCCCGTATATAATAGGCTCCGAGCGGCAAATCAGAGGTTACAAAAGCTATACCATCCTGCTCAAAGAGAATGTATTCCAAAAATCCATCCGCCGGAATCGCAACCGAGCCATCCAGCGCCAAAATATCGTTGCGTGCAAACAATCCAAACACAACCTCCGCATATGGGTTAAAGTTCTCACTTGCGTTTTCTGGGATCTCACAAGATTTTTCAATTTTTACCGATGCTTTTTGCCGCTCATTATAAAATCCCGTTTGTGCAAACACGATGGGAACAGTCTGATCCTCGTATACCAACGAACAATCATGTTCTTCTCTGTTGAGTACCATGCCATCGGGCGCCTTACGCTCTACAGCATAATAATCACCTAAAAACAACAGTTTGCTTTCTGCTTTTCCGCTTGATCCTGTGATAATGGTATCAGCTACTTCCCCGGCTTTTAATCGCACAGAACCATCCGGCGTAATAATATCCTTACGCGCCACAATGTCAAACACAGCCCCGGACAAACCTTGCGTCTCATAGCGTGGAACATATAAATCGTCTATTAGATCAGCACTCGCCAATACTTCGCCTGTTTTCTCGACTGTCACACGCCCCATAACCGGTGTGTTTTCCATTTTCACCTCCAGATAATCGGCTTGGTTCTCACTGGTAATCCGAAACGGCACAGGCTGATTCGACAGCGTATATCCATAAGGAGCCTGCACCTCGTACAGTTCATAATTACCATATTGAAGCGCCTGCGGCATGACCAACCAGCCCTCGTTGTTTGTAAAAAAACTGGTTAAAACGGTTGGGGTCGGATATAAAATTTCCTGTTCCACCCATGCGCCGGTATCGGTATTTTTCACTTTAAACTCCACACCCGCCTGTGGGATTGTTCTGCCAGTAGTGGCATCCGTTTTAATGATTTTCACCTTTCCGAAATAGGTTGGATTTTCTATATTGTAGTAGTAAGTACGGCCATTTTCAGAGATCACCACATCAAAAGGATCACAGATCGAATGCTCTGGTATTCCCTTATATTCCTCTACAACGTATCTTCCATATGGTAAATCTTTCGTGATCGCCCATCCGTTTTCATTTGTGGTGATTTCATCCCGTTCACTCTCTTTCGCTGCCCCATAGGAACCAGCAGATTTCAACCAAACACGGAATACAATATTTCCCAGCGGCTTTTGTACCTGTTCATTTGGCGGTATCACCCCCGGATCAGCACTGTCACTATGCTTAATAATCGCAATCTTACTCTTAATGACCGTATTTTGTATATCCACTGATTTTAGATTGACCGTTGTTTCCTGTCCGGCATAATCAATTTGGACATCATATTCCTTTTGCGATAGGGTGTAGCCACGAGGCGGCACAACCTCTTTCACAGTATATGTGCCAAGTGGAATTTCCTTTGAGGTTACACTCTCCGCATCCCCACAATATAATCGTTCTACCTGATTTCCTTCGTTATCCAACAAATCAAAAACGGCTCCTGAAAGTGTTGCGTCCCCTTGTGCTTGTGCCGCCGTTTCTGCATCCAGTTTTGTGATTTTTACTTTACCCACTTGCGGCTGCTCCGGCACGGTAATTTCCGGACAATACACAACAGCCGCTTCTCCCAGACTGCCCGATAAGGTACGGGTATACACGTTTTTGTCTACAACAAAACCCCACGGCGCTTTTGTTTCGGCTATGGTATAGCTGCCAAGCGGCAACAGCTTTGACTGTCCACGTCCGTCTGACCCGGTTATAATCGTATCAACCACCGTGCCGTTTCGGTCTTTAACAGTAAATTCCGCCCCAGAAAGAGAATAATCACCCATTAGCGGGCGGCTGTTAATCTTTTGTACCGTGATAACACCCTGCTTGCGGATGTTTTCAAAATTAACCGTTGCTGTCTGTCCACTCTTGACCTCCACTTCTACAGGATTTTTCGCTGGTTTTACAAATTCATCTGACAAATTTATCTCTTCTACTGAATACCATCCAGCCTGTATATCGGGAATAAAAATACGCCCATCATCTTTACTGACATAAGTACCTATCACTTTCCCTGCGCTATTCTTTACGCGAAATGTAAAGCCGCCTACCTGTCCATTATTATTCTTCGTGGTTTTAATAATTGATAGATTTCCCGTGTTGACTTTCAGCTTTAAATAAGCGGGGACCGGATCATTTTTCACACCCGTAACCATATCTTGATTGGCATTTTCCTTACCGGGCACACTCCATATTAGAAATCCTGTTGTCATGCTGTTGCCGGGTATATTGCGCATGAGTGTGATTTGTGTTTCACTGGTTATGGGCGTATTGGATCGAATCGTCAGCGTGTTCCCACTGATTGCTGCATATACGCCTCCAGCATTGGAAACATAGTAATTAGACAAAACATTATTCTTGTCAGTAAGTGTAAGTGTCCATTGACCGCCCGATTGTGACAATTCATAAGTAGGTGTATTCAATGCTGTGCCTGTAAAACTCGGCCGTATACTATGCTGCGCCATATCCGATAAAATAGCGTCATAATAGGCTTTGAAATAGGGATTGCTTGTTAATTGTTCGGTCATGGTTCCGCTGTAACCCGACATAGCGTAGGAACGGTCATTCAAACTTGTTGGAGAAGTACGCCAATTTAATGCACATTGCCATACAATAAGCTGCGTAGCAGCATAACAAGCATTCGCATCCTCACTGGTTAGAACATCAGAGCGATTCGGATACCCATATAACAAAGCAAGTTGAATTAAGTCTTTTTGGTTATCTGATAATTGCGCCCATTTATTACCGTGGTTGGAATTATCGCTGCCTGTATATTCGTCCTGATCGGGAAGCGGAATCCCCGGCTCAATACAAAAAGCATATAAAAAATCTGTATCATATATCCAATCACTATTATTGCCGGTCAAGCCATGCCGCTTTACGGTAAAGTCATGCATAGTATGTCTCCCGTTATTATAGCTGTGTCCAAAATCGTTGGTATCAGCGTTTATGCCCCCATACCAAGAAAAGCTGTTCCCCTCGTAATCGGTCAGTGTATGATCCCAGCTTACTGTATAAGGTTGGTTTAAATTGATTGCGCTAATATTGATACTTCCTGCAAACAAAGATAAAAAAACAGCCAGCGTCAGCAAAAACGCCAGCCCTCTTTTCAGATGATATTTCATATATAATCTCCTTTTTATTGAATATTAAAACGCCTGTACATAAAGTACAGGCGTTCTCGCGATATAGCTTCGGGTCAAATTGACCCGAAGTTCTGTTCGCAATTATGCGTATAAAACAATAAACTCTATGTTTCCATCGTATAGCTGCCAGATGACTTTAAAATAGCAGGAACCATAATACTCCTCAATTTTGTTACAATGAAATTTCAGCATACTTATTACACCATCATAGCCATCATTTGTTAAATCCGGTCTGCCATAATAACCTATTCCCTCCACGCCAAGCAAAAGGCCGTCATTCCAAACAAAGCCTTTTGTCTCTCCATATCGCCGTATTTCTTCAATCATCGTTTGATAATCTGCTTCGGTATATGCAGGTTCGGAGTTTGTCGGTTCTGTGCCCGCAGGCGGCGGAGGAGCCAAAGTTTCCGGCTGTGGTACTAAAGGCGACACAGTTGGAGCCGACAGTTCTGGTGCAATGCTAACCGACTCTGTTGGCTGCTCACTTGTTGCCACCAACTCACTTTCCGTTGTGCTCTCAATACTCGGGAAATCCATCATTATTGTTGTTTCGGGTATCGTGGATTCTGCCAGTTCCGACTTAGTGGACAAGGGGAATACGCTGTCTGTAGATAATGAGGTGGAAATGCCCGGGACAGAATTTAAAACTACCGGTGCATCTTGCTTTGACCGACAAGCGGTCAGTGTAAGCACTGTACTGACAAAAGATAAGGTAAGAAGAAGCATATGCGCTTTTTTCATATTCATCACTCCCTTTCTACCGGTATTTTACCATACTCTTCTCCTTACCTCAATGTTGTCAAGCCCACACGTTTTTTGTCCTATAGCTGACTTCGAGCCAAATTGACCCGAAGCTATGAAAGGTCTTTTTTATCCTTGCTCGGTGATGTTGGATGATCGGTATGGTATTCCGACGCTTTCTTTGCACCTTCCTTTATTTGTTCTGAAATAGATTTTTTGCATTTTTGTGCCTTGACTTTTCCATTTTCCAACATAAATATTTCCGGCTCCAAAAACAGTTTTTTATATCTATCCATCAGTGTCGGAGAGAGACTTACAAAATCGCCATTTTCTAAACCACATACAAAAAAGGTTCCCATAACAATATCAATCATATTGCCATTGCTATCGCATAAAGCACGATTGGGTTCTAAGCCCATAATTTTACCTTCTTCATTTAGAACATAACCAACAGGGTCAGCATTCGGAGAATAAACTTCGATATGTCCGCCGACTACTTTTTGAGCTGCTTTCAGACCGCTTTCAATTTCAGCCTCAACAGCAAATTCATTTGGTTTTACAAGTAATATTTTCATATGTCAATATGTTCCTTTCTTCAGTTGTTGTCACACATTTTCTCCGAAAACAGGGGGAAGCGAACAGATATGCCTGCCGCTCTAAAATCGTGGCTGAAAAGCCGCATAAATACAGACTTTATTTTGCTAAGTTCGTGACAGATTACCTATTGTTTTTACTTCTGTGCCGTCTTTGCCTTTGTCAAGCAGCTGCACGGCTACCCTTGATTCGGCAAACCTCCGAACAGTATGCTTGACTTGTTACCGGCAAATAGGCTCCACCGCAAATCGGACAAACTTTGTAGACTAAACCACCGCTTTGTCCCAGCAAAGCCGATTTCAATACCGAATCGAGGGGTAACACCACATGTTGGAAATAGCGACAGTACCCTCCCGTCCACCATTTCCCTAACATATAACAAGAACAGCCCAATAATAGACAACCATATTCGCTGCTATAATTTGCGCACATCTCCTTGACGAGTTTGCGAATTGCTGTTCGTTCTTTGCCGGTAAGTTCACGTATTCCCATATCAAAGAGACTTCGAGCCATTTTGACCCGAAGTCTCTTCACCACCCTTTTGAGGAAATAGCAGTTTTTTATAACATACTCCTATACAAGCAACTCCTTGCCAAAAGCTGCACCCCCGGCAAGGAGACTCCGCCGGCGGGTTATGAATTTTTTCGCACCCACCGCGCGGTCGCTGCTTCATCAATTTTTCTATTGGATTATTCGTGAAATTCGTCATTGCTATCCTCCCACGGCGGCAAATCCGCTTCTGATTCCATACCCTCGTTATAAATGTCCACTTCCGGTTCGTCCGGGACATATTCCTCTTCTTCGTATTCTTCATGGGCACTATGACTGCTGCGTTTTTTGCGGATAATTGCAAAATACAGTCCTACACCACCGCCAATCACTACCATTACTGCAACCAAAATCATATTAAATACGCTATTATTCCCTGCTTTCGGTTGTTCGGGAACTGCACTGATCGTTGGTTCAGATGAAGGCTCCGTTACACCGAAATCGCTGTCCTCCGTTTGGGCGGGAATTGTACTACCTTCCTTTTCTGCGAGAGCTATCAAATCCTTTTCACTTACCGCATCCAGAAAATATACATTTTCCGATTGTTTGGCAAAGTCGATAATCAAATAAAAGGTATTGCCTGCTGGTGTTTGAATCGTATAAAACTTGCGCCCTGTCTCGTCCGTGTAAACCTCCGCCACTTTACCCGTACCGGGCGGCAAAGCTGTTTTATCTGTCGATTCCATAGGGGCCTGTGCCGCATGTACAGAGGCAGAAAGCGAACATAAACCTATCAAAAAAGCAGCGCACAGCGCCGCCAACCGTTTTCCTCTTTTCATTCTTCATTTTCCTCCTTGTTTCTATCAGACTTTGGGACAAATTGACCCGACGTTTGGGATGTGCGAAGCATAGCGGCAAGATCGGAAAGAGAAATATCCATGCCTCGCACCGTTTCCACAATCTCCGTATTTTCCAGTTCAGTTTTTTGCTTTTCTAATTCCCGAAGCCGAGTTTGCAGTTCACCGATCTTGCTTTTTGTCTTGTCAATATCTTTACAGATTCGCTCAATTTTGGCGTTCAACCCATATCCTCCTTACTGATATATTCCCGGAAATTCACAAGCTGTTCCGGGGTCAGCCGTGCGGCTACCGCCTCTGAAAAAGGTATAACCGTCAATGTAATTTCTAAAACACGAATTTCTTTTGTAATGGCATCTCCATTTGCCCCTATCGTCTCTCGCATTTCAGTAACCCCGGTACTGGTAAGCTGATACTGTTTTTCAAAAATTTCCTGTAAAGCGGTTTCTAATTCTTCTTCTGAAAAATCATCACATACAGCCATAAACGCCAGCAGTTCGGCAGGATCATGACCAATCGGGGCAATATTCCGCCGATACTCGTCGTAATCAGGATTATCGGCTTCCAAATGATCAATAGAAATTATCAACTCCTGTTCCAGCCGCGTATAAATTGTGTCGGCATTTTCGGTAATACCACCCATACCTCCTCCGCCAAGAGAGGCTGCCAATCCCATACAGGCTTGCAGCGTAATTACAATCAGTAATATAAGACCGAGGATCAGCAAACTAATTGGCTTTGCAGCAAAAAAACGCGCTGCCGATACGGCAATTTTCTCTGTTGTCACAGCCGTTTTCTTTGCCGCCCGTGCGCTGCGCTTTGCGATTTCCCGCGCTTGCTTCTGATAATTCCGTTTCATCCTATGCTTTTGAACAAATCGGGACAAAGCGGATTTTTTCAGTTCCGGATTTTCCTGCGCAATCTTGCGAAACTGTAAATTGGCGTTAACCCTGATGTCTCGTTTTTCCCATTTATGGACTCTCCGAGCTGGGCGGGTTCGCCGCCGCTGTTTAATAAAACGGGATGTTTTTCGCATCGCGGATTCTCCGACAAGCTCCGTCCGATGAGCCGCTTCTATTCCGATATTTTCCTGTTCCGCCTGATAAATTTTCCCGTGCGTATATCGCCACGCTTCATGCTGCATCGTCCGCCGCAGCGACTTGATCGGGCCAGACTTTTTGGGCGGCCTTTGCTTTGCCTGCTTCTGTTGGGCCGCTTCCAGCTTTGTACCCGTGCGTTTGACGCGATACGCCAATTTCTTATCCCGCCGCGCAGTAAAACCGGAAGAATCTGTCCCTTGCTGTAATCGTTCAGATGGTGGGGGGATCTTGCTTGTTTCATGAAATTTGCCTTCCCGTGACTTCGGGGCATTTTGACCCGAAGTTTCCGTTTTCTCCTTTCCTTCACTCATTGCGCACCTCCTTTGCAATATCCTCTGGACGAGTAGTAAGTAAGTTATAGATTTCGCCCGGCGGGAATCGGTCTACAAACGGAATAGTTGTGCTGCCATAAAATAGCAAGCCCTCGCCGGGGTGGCTATGCGAGATGTACGATAACTGATATTCCGAAATACCAAGCTGCTTTGCAAGAATCGCCCGATCTCCAGCAGCCTGTGCCAGAAGAACCATAAAATCGGAGTTTTCTAAGATGTTCTCAATCTCCCGGCTGGACAGCAAATCCTTGACGTTTTGCGTCAAGGCCGACGGTACACATCCCATTTTACGGAGCATTTTCCACACTCGAACGAAATAGGACGCACTCAAAGCATCCTGCAAAAGTATGTGAAACTCGTCAAAATAACACCATGTTGCCCGTCTCTGTGCAAAGTTACGATTAACCGCTTGTGTTACCAGTTCATTGACAATATGCATAGCAATCTTTCGCAGATTCTCACCCATACCTTTTAGAACCACACATACTACACGGCGATCAATGCTTACATTTGTATGATGATTAAACAAATTCAGCGATCCGGTACAGTAAAGTTCCAACGCTGTGGCAATCCGTTTTGCCTCTGGCTCCGGTTGTTTGCAAAGTTCTTCATAAAGGTCTTGCAGTAGGGGCATTGTTCCATCCCCTATTCCCAGCGCTAAATCCCGATAGACCAGTCGGACACAGCGGTCAATTACTGTTTTTTCTACCGGCTGCAAGCCCTCAGTACCGCCGAGAATCAACTCACATAGAGATAGCAAAAAATCCGCTTTCAGCGACAGCGTGCTTTCTGTATCGGTCTTGTTGATCTGAATATCCATAGGATTGATATAATGGTGCAGCGGATTATCCGGTGAAATGGTAAGCACCTGCCCGCCGAGCCGTTCCACCAGTGGCGCATATTCGCCCATTGGATCGACCACAATAATTCTATCTTGTGTTGTCAGAAATACATTGATCAGCTCACGCTTTGCGGCAAAGCTCTTACCGCTTCCTGTAGAGCCGAGATATAAGCCGTTTGCCGATTTCAGTTTTTTGCGATCTGCCATAATAATGTTATTAGACAATGCGTTCATACCATAATACAATGCTTCACCGCCCATTCGCAATTCGCGGGTCATAAACGGGACAAAAATTGCTGTACTGCTGGTGGTCATGCCGCGTTGAATTTCTATCCCATTGTATCCCAGCGGCAAGCTGCTCATATATCCCTGCTCCTGCTGAAAGTCTAATCGCTTCAGAAAGCAGTTATGTTTCTGCATGATCCCCGCCGCTGTGAATAAATCATTTTCAAGCTGTTGCTTTGTAGCGGCAAGATTCACAACAAGGAAAGTCAACAAAAACATGCGCTCGTTTCGACTCTGTAAGTCATTCAATAAAGCTGCCGCGTCCTTAGAAAAGGTCACAAGATCAGGCGGCAGAATATCCCAGTCGTAACCGGCCTTTGCCGCTTTTTTCTGTTCGTCCATTTTCATCCGGTCAATGTCGGTCAGCTTGGTTTTCACCATTTTAATTGCCTTTGTCTGATCCACCGCCCGGATATGCATAGTGACCGTCATTTCTGCATCCATTTCCAACAACTCCCGCAGTAATTTATCGGATAGTTCAGATGCCATGATCTGCATGTAGGAAGCCGCCCCCCACATAGACCCCACACGAAAAAAACGGCTCCCACGAAAATCAAAGCCCGTTGGAGCAATATAGTCTTTGGTGCTCATACCAGTTTGAGGGATTAACTTCCAGTCAAAACCGAATGGCTCCCGTCCGGCAGGGTGAAGCTGACTATGCAACACTTCCAGACGTTCCAGTCCAGACAACGAATGAGCCTCCGCACCCAAACGCTTAAAATTTCCTATTATATCCGCTTCAATCCGTTCCAACCGCCTCCGGGCTGTTTCCAATCCGTCAGCCTCTACGCCAAAGGTAAGATATTTGGATCGAACAAGCCCGCTATTACTTTTGGCAATCTGACTTTCCAGCATAGATGTAAATTCCGCCCGTATATTGTCATGTTCATCCTGACGCATGGGAATGTTGACAGTATAGCGTTTTTCGGGACGGGATCGATGATTGACAAAGGATAACTGGAACGGTAAGGCACTGTCAAAGTAATTGAGAAATGAACAGTAACCATCAAAAATAGCCGCCTGATCGTCCACTGAAGCCACCGCATAATTTATATCTTCATAGCAAATTGTTTTGGTATAATAATTCTCTGTCACCAGACAGACACCATCCCGCCGCATATTCCGATATGGAATCGTCTGCTGGGCAGTCTGCGGACCTCGCCGCTTTTTAGCGGCGACCTTTCGTACTGGACGCTTTTCGGTCTTTTTGTTTTTCAACTTGCGTGTCCTCCTTTTGCGTATTCAAATAGACATAAAAATTCTCGGTTTTATAGGGGCGTGTTCGAGGCCATAAAATCCGAGAGCGCATAATATTTCGTAGTACCTTTTCAAATGGCAGTCCATCCCGTTCATACATCGCAAAGAAAAAACACGGAAGCATGAGCGCAATCATCAGGAGCATGGCTCCTGTATTGCCGATAACCAAGCGCGTAAAAAGATAGGTGGGAATCCCGATCACCGCCGCTGCTCCAAAACAAATAAGCTGGCGTTTTGTGAGATTAAACGCCAGCTTGCTTTTTATTTTTGTCAAATCGTTTGGTACACTAACATACGCCATAATATAAATACCTCCTTTTACTTTAATCATTATCATAACTCACCTTTACGGCTTTGGGTCAACTTGACCCGAAGCTATAACGTTATAGTCGAATCAACTTCATTCCCCCATACATCCCAACCGGGCGGCACCTGACGGGCAAAAAGCTCCACACGAGGCAGATCACCCATCAGCCGCACAATACGATCCCGTGTTTCGTCCGGCTTTTTGCTGTGTTCCTCCCGTGGAGAAACAATAATTTGCGGCACATCGGCTGCCCGACGCTTCGGCTTTCCCTTTGTTGCAAGTAAACATATTTCCGCGTTTGCCCGCGTCCAGTTTCCCATGCCAAAAAACCATCCCTCCGATTTTGCGTTTCGTTTCAGCCAACAAAACGCGACTGTTTTATATGTAAATCCCCGTGCTCGAATCACATCAAAAACCTCATTTAATATGGGAAACGTGACCCATAAAAATAGAACACAATCTGGCGCAGCCAGCTTGTGAACAGGCAAATCACATATTTCCTCTGTGGTCATTAAAGAATAATGCCTGCTCGCACTGCCATTTCCGCCATTTTTGTAGTGCCACGGTGGATCAGCATAAATAATGTTAAATTTTTTGTTTTCTATATGCATATACCTCTTTTTAAATTTCCAGACTGGATTTGGATGTTTCACGATGATTTTGCAGTCTTTCCAGTCCAGATTGCCGCTTTCGCCAATATTCAGGATGATACCGCCGTAAAGCTACGTTAATGTTCTCCTCAAATGCCGCCTTATCCTTAACTCGCTCGGGTATCGTCCATAGCTTCTTATCTAACAGTTCACGAAACACAATATTTTCCTCAGTATCTTCCTCGTAGCACAGCCAGCCATTCTGCCGCATACCACACTTTCGAGCAGCAGGAGAAAGAAAAGAAACCATTTCACTCGCAACCATTGTTCCGCCATGACTGGCGGTTGAAACCATGTATACACCAAGGCAAATAACATCACAAACCTGTACTTCGCCCCACGGTGATTGTTTTGGTGGTGTAATGATATGATTACCTCCTTCTACACATCGGGTCATTTTGGCCCGATGTGTGTTCTTCTTTTATGTTAGCGCCTCAAAAATGCCAGACATTATGTACTCTGCACAAGGTAACGCAATCGCATTGCCAAGTGCTTTGTAACGGCTGGCAGATTTGATTTTTTCGCCATCTGCACTATATTTTGTCCATCCTTCCGGCAATCCCATAAGTCGCTCACACTCCAACTCGGATAGGAAACGAATACACCCATCAGTCGGATCATCCTCATACCAAAAAGCAAATGGGTTGACTGCACTGGCTAAAAGAGTGGGAAAAGGGTCATTTGGCAATCCGAAGCTGTTTTGGAAATTTCCTCTATTTCCTTGTTTGGCGGCACACCGCATACGAAATAGTTGAAAGGGTCTGGTCGATGGGTACACGCCCCCCTGTTTCAATAAAAGATCCTCTATCTCTCGTGGAGGAGGACAACCTGCCTGCTGTGCCAATTTTAGAAACCGGCTGCACTGATCGGGGCTTAAACAGTATTTCGTGAGCACGCCGCCCTCCAAAATCTGCCACGATAAAAATTCGCTGCCGTCGTGCCAGCCGGGGGACTGCCCAATACTGGGCGTCCATGAGCCTCCAGCAGATGTCAGTCTTTCCCCCTCGCACCATTCCGGCGTTTGCCCATCTTCCAGAAGCAGGCATTGAAATTTTGGTGTCTGTGAAGCACGATAAGACGGATCCAAAATCCATCCGGTTATTTGAAAGAAACGCTCCCATGACGTTTTCCCAAACAGCGATAATTGGATATTGATGTTCAGTAGCCTCCCTCATTTCTTTTATAATACGCATCGCCTGATAAAACAGGCTGGACTTTTCACCGGATAAACCGGTACGGTTGCCAATTCTGGAAATGTTTTGACAAGGCGAGCCAAAGGTTATAATATGTACCGGTGGCATATTTTCGCCCTTTAGCTTTGTAATATCACCTAAATGCTCCATATCTGGGAAATGCCGTTTGGTAATAGACATAGGCACTTTTTCAATCTCACTCGCCCATACTGGGTGTATACCAAAATGCTTGGCCGCCAACGGAAATACACCAATTCCATCAAAAAGGCTCCCTAATTTAAGTCCATTATAAATTTTAGATTCATCTTTCAACTTTGGCTCCCTGTACCGAACGGACAGCATTTTCTTTTGCCACTTGCTGTTTTCCCTCGGCTATCTGTTCCTTAACGGAGGGCTTAACCTCCATATCCTTTGCAGCGGCGGCTCTGGAAATCAGCTTTTCCACTGCCGCATTATAGCCCTCCAGCGTTTTTTGGTTCAGTGCTTCCCTCAATTCCGCACTTTTAATATGAATTGTTTTAACAAAACTGTTTGACTTCCCATTTCTGATCGTGGGTTCTCCAAGAAACAGACCGTTTTCGCCGTTGAATACCTTGAAATTATCCATTACGAAACCTTGGTATTCCACTGTGGCTAAACCGATTAGTTTACCTTGCGGCTCTCCCAAAAGACGTACATCCACCTGTAAAGCCTCTAAATCCAATACTGGGGTACTTTGTTCTTGTGCCATTCTATTACCTCCTTACAGTTATATTTCGGGTCAATTTGACCCGAAGCTACAGTTATCTATTTACAGTATTTCGGGGAACAGCAACAGAATTTAAAACCGTCTGCTTAGTATGCAGCAGTTTTTTGTCTGTTAGTTCCCGCAACACAAGACTTTTGTCCTTAAAACAAACATAGCCACCACGCTCTTCTCCTCGCTTACATGTCAAAGGAGATAAAACCGCAGCGACTTCTTTTGCTACCATGATTCCACTACATTCAGCAGTGGTTACTTGAAATATACCGTAATACAGTTTCTCGCTGGTTTTGACCGTTCCCCACGGGGAAAAGTGGGGCGGTTTATTGAAATCATCTCCCTTACGAAATTGCTCTTGCACCTGTTTTTTTGCTTTGGAAAGCTGATCCATTACCGATTGTTTTTTCTGTTCACTTTCCACCGTATATCCCGGTAAAAGCTGACCGTTGACGGAAAAACGCCGAATATGCTCCTTCGGTATCGGCGGCGATATTTCTGTAAACAGATGAGAATAAGCTTTTATCCGACCTTGCAGATACTTATCCATAGCAACCTTATCTCCAAACCGTTTCCGATCCTGTCCAGCTATTTTTCCTGATGTTTCTGCTTTAGAAGGATTATGCAAATAGATACTCCATGACAATTCCCACGAAGTTGTAACACTTTTTTGTGCAGTCTGGTCATAGCGCGTATTTTCAAATATCCGATAGCTCATCCTATAGACAGCATTGCTCATTTGATACCAATTATGCCCTTCATCAACCCAACGATTGCTGGTATGCTTTACTGCTGGCGTTTTGACAAACTCAATCGCTTGATCAAGTTGCTGTGTCCTCGCCGCCTGTTTTTCCCACTCCTGACATGCCTCTTGCAGCTTGACAAAAATCGCTTCTTCCTTTTCAACGCTTTCTAAACGCTGTTTTGCTAAAGATGCAATATCATGCGAAACAAGATCAGCAATCTCTGGGTCTAACATGCTAATAATCAGCTCTATCTTCAATTTTTTACCCGGATCCAATTTATTCCCGTAATTATATGTCCGATATGACGGTACATCTTGCAAAATTTGCTCCTCCTTTCATTCTTTCACTTCGGGTCAAATTGACTCGAAGTTGTTTTTAATGTGCGTTAAAAATACTTTTTGAAATTGTACCCGTCTTAAAGAGCGTAAAACACAAAAGCACAGTGTAACCCATAACACGCCATATGGAACCAATGATATTCATTGTGTCGGCTGTTGAAATACTCTGAACCAATACCGCATAAATCGCAATACATACCATGATTAAAAATCCTTGAAATGCTACGGCCAACAGCGATTTGAAATAGTTCTGTCCCATATGTCCAATCTCCCTGTTTCCCACTGTTGCAAAAGGAATCGGCGCTAAACTGGTAAGCAGGTAAATCTCAATCATGCGACCATAAACAATAACAAAGATTACAATATTAAGCGCTATTGCTGTAAGACGCACAATAAAGGATTGCAGCCACACTCCCACCAAAGGCCCTACATCCATATCCCATAATGTTGCTTCTAAATTATCAAGCATTGCCGGAGATATATTTGTATTCCCACCAATTACCCCCGCCGCATTGCTAATTACATTTTGCGATACATCAAACACTGCCAGTACGATATTAAATGTATTAGATAAAATCATAACCGCCACGAAGGTTTTAAAAATCCATTTAAAGAAAATCCATGTGTCAAGATCATGCAGATTGTTTTTATCTATGATCAAGCTGATCAGCTCATAACACATAACAAAAGTAAGAATGATACCTGCAATCGGCAACACCACTGTTTCGGAAATCTGCCGAATCATTGAAAACACCCCTGTATTCCAAGCTGCCGGTGAAGTTCCCACTTGTGCAGCAACATGGCTGATTTGATTATTCATGTCTGTAAACAAACCCGATAGGTTTCCCATAATTCCGTCAATAAATAACCCTTTTAGCCAATCATTAAACCACTTCATTTATCATGACCTCAAAACAGGGTAGACAATAAAGGAATGAGCGTTGTACCTAACAATATAATGCCGCCGCCCGCCATGAGCTGTTTTACGCCTTGGCTTTTTGCCGCTGGATTGTCTGATCCATATCCCTCTAAAAGATTGATAACACCCCACACAGCAAGCCCTGCGCCAAGCGCTATAACTAAAGTTTGCAGTGTGTTGATCGCTGATGAAAAAAATCCCACAAAAACACCTCCTTAAAATAGTGGAATAAAAAAGCCGCTTGTTCAGCGGCCTAAAGACTTCGGGACATTTTGACCCGAAGTTATATCTACGATTAGAGGCGGAGAACGTGGCATAAAATCCCCCTTTCCTTTTGAAGAAAATTTATCAAAATTGTCATCATTTTTCCCAGCGCATTCTTATCCGCTTCTTCGTATTCGTTGTCTATTTTGCTTATTGTGCTTTAAAATGTTATTACAGCGTATAATTTATACGAACAACATTTCGTAGATTTATGAATATAATTTCTATATATGTTCATATATCTACGAATTGACTAAGTATTTATTTTCTGCTATTATGATTTCAGTACAAAAAAGGAGGGCTAATCATTATGGACTTAAAATTAAATAAAGCAGATCGTTCCTATGATAATGAAAAAACAGTTATTTCAGAATTTTATCAACAAAGTGTCAGTAAAAATAACACAGAGTTTAAATTCGCAAAATTGGATAATAATTTCGCTCACTATTTACCCTATCTAAAAGATGGAGCCGTTAAACTTTTTTTACACTACGCTATGGCTGCAAATAACGAAACAGGCGAATCTTGGTATGGTATTCAAACCTCCGGTAATAAAATCGGTGCAACAGATAGAAGTATAAACACCTGGAATAACGAATTAGAAGATATGGGACTCATTTATCGAATGTCTACTGGGAAAAAAAGTAAGTCAACTTTCTTGCTTCCCTTAACAGGGTTTGCAAAAAAAGTATCTCTCGAAAACATAAATCGCCTGCTTCAAACTTTTAATTTGTTTAAGGCAAATGAATATACAAGAATTTTTGGTGAGTTTCAAAATGTAACCAAATTATATCTCAAAGTAATGAAAGACGATACCGAATCAATTATAGAAATACAATGTATCTTTTTGTTGAAAACCAACGGACAGAATAAATGTGATATTCCTAAAATCAAATTTTTCCTGTATACAACACAAGAAATAATCAATGAATCATTACATAAAAACATGTTAGCGACTAATTTCACCGAAAAGGTAATCATTGTTAAGGAAAAAAATGATATTCAAGTTGGTGGAAAAACTTTATCATGTAATTCCGATGATTTTAAATCCTTTTTCATAAACGATACTCTAAAAATTGATAAAGTTGACGAAAACATATATTCAATTATGGATCAGCTTACAGACAACACTGATTTTAGTAATTTACCAACAATATCATAGAAAGGAAACTGCAAAAATGAGTGAAGCAATTATTATTCTTTTTCTTGTTTTAGCAATCTTAAAAACAGTAAAAAAAGAAAACAATTAAGTAAATCGAACTGGACTTATTATTTTATAAGTCCAGTTCGATTTTATTTTAAAAAGGCTTCGGGTCAAATCGTCCCGAAGTATTTTTACGTGAATGCATCGGGATCATCTATATCATCATAATTAAAAATATCGTCATCCTCCACCTCTACATCATAAACGGTATACAGTTCGTTAGGATCAAGCCGCTTTATGCGCCGAGTAACAAGCCGTACAGGATTAAAGGCATTCCGCTTTTTATCCGCTTCGGCGGTCTGCCCATAGTTCGGATGTTTTTTCAAGTCGTATTTTAATGAGTAAAATGGACGCAAACCTCGAAGCTGCAATATACAGCGATTGCCGGGCATAGTAGCAAGTTCATCTATTGTCATAAGTTCCTTACCAAGTCGCTGTAAGTTCTGCCCGTAGCTCTCTGACTGCCCTCTTGTTCGGCTGTCGGTATACATAGAAATCGTTTCCTTGCCTAACGCTTCGGATATTTCTTTTATGGTAGAGTGTTCTCTGCCGCCTAAAAAAATCACACTGTCCATATTTCCCATAATCGTTTCTGCATGATCTTTATAAAGGGCTTTCAGTTGGCTCTGTGCCTGTAAAAACAGACATAGCGAAATCTCCCTTGATCGAATGACCGCTACCAGCTTTTCAAGGTTGGGTACTTGCCCCGTGTTCGCTGCTTCATCCCATAGCACCCGCACATGACAGGGCAAGCGACCACCGAATTTATTGTCAGCCCTTTCACAAAGCAAATTGAACATTTGCGAAAAAGCAAGAGCGACGATAAAGTTATAGGTAGTATCGGTATCGCTGATGATAAAGAAGGTCGCCGTTTTCCTATCGCCCATGCAGTCAAGCTCCATTTCATCATAGCTCATAATTTCACGGAGTTGGGGAATGTCAAAGGGCGCAAGCCTGGCTCCACAGGAAATCAGAATTGATTTTGCGGTTTTGCCGCTTGCTAACTTATATTTGGCATATTGACGTACCGCAAAATGATCCGGCTTGCGCTTTGCCAACCCGTCAAACATATAGTCAACAGCATTTTTAAAGTTTTCGTCATCATCCCGCACTTCCATATTGTTAATCAACTCTACCAGCGTATTTATATTGCGTTCTTCTTCCGGTGCCTCAAATACGATATACCCGATCAGAGCGCTGTATAACAGAGTTTCAGCTTTTGTCCAAAATTCATCTCCTTCCTTACCATCGCCTTTTGTGTTAGCAATAAGCGCATTGACAAATTTTAAAATATCATTTTCCGTCTTAACATAGGCCAAAGGATTATAGTGCATAGACATTGAAAAATCTATACTATTAAACACCTTAATTTTATAATCCTTTCTCGTCAAAAAAGCGCCTACCTGTCCGAGTATGCCACCCTTTGGATCAACCACAACATACGAGCTGTGCGCCTGAAGCAGTTGGGGCGTTAGCCAAAACCTTGTTTTTCCCGACCCGGACGAACCAATTACACAACAATTCAGATTACGAGCATTGGCTGGATTTTTAGGGCGGGTATTTATCGTCAAAAATTCTGTTCCTGTCAAAATGACGTTGTTTTCAAATTTCGGATCAATAAAAGGCTTAATATCTTTTGCCGTTCCCCAACGTGCGGAACCGTACTCCTCGTTCTTACGAAACTTTTTTCCGTTTTTCACCTTAAAATAAACAAGCAACCATATAATAACGGCACCTATCAACCCGATCAGCCAATCAAAACCATTAAACCCCGGTACGATTGTATCAAAGGTGGGACCTATAGTCTCAATCATTTTAATTAACTTTTGCCCAAAATTTGTACCTTCTGCCATCCGATAAGCTGTACCAAACTTTAAAAATACCCAGAATAGAAACAGATAAGGCAGATTCGGTAAAATATACCGTTTCAGTTTATCGCTCGTCATGCGCTTTCTCCCGTTTATGCTCATGCTCTCGCGGATGCCGCTTCGCTATCGCTTCCTTTGCTTGATTCAACAACTTCAAAAGTGATGGGCGCTGTTCCTTCTTCATCATCCTTTTCGTATACGCTGCAAAACATTCTGTAATGGCACCAGCTTGCCCTGCCTTAAAGAAAAGCTGATATTTCTTTGGACCAACTTTATGAAAAGCATAATCCACATTGTATTTTCGAGCAATCCGGTCAAACGCATATGTATCACCGTTAAGCGGCATCACATCTGTATTTACTCTATGATTCATCAGTTTTTTCACCGATTGGCGTCCCTGCGGCGTCAAAGCTGCATGGCGTGTTTTCCGAATTTTTCGCCCCGTTGCTGCTAAAGCCTTGGCAAGTGTCCGAGCCGTTAGCTTACTGGCAGTCAATGTTATGGCAATCGTCCGGCGTTCTATATCCTCCTGCATGATTTACCTCCTTTTACAACTTCGGGTCAAATTGCCCCGAAGTATTTTATCGCTCTGCATGAGGCTGTTTCTTTGCAGAAACATGTTTTGTTTGCGCAATTTTTTGATTGTATTGCCGGATCGTTTTCACAACAGAAGGCTTTTTCTTCTCTGTCTGTTCCAACCGTTCAAGTCGTTGTACAACCGAAGCGGCTCCTTTTTCAATAAAACGAAAATTGGCGCGTATAGCACGGAATGGGACTGCAAACGCCTTTGAAACTTTCCCCGGCTGTTTAGCCTCCTGTACACTGCTTTTACCGGATAATGCTCGCCCCGCATTTTTAATACGCCGCCCAACCTCATGGTATTTTATACTGACAGTTTCAATCCGCGCGATGGATCGGTCAGCCGCCTCGGTGGCCTGTCGAGTTTGTATGCAAATCACATCCAAAACAGAGCGAATCTTGAAAAAGCGGACAAGTTGATTCAGCGCGGCGCTGCCATTTTCCCGAAACGCTGCTACAGCACTTTTGCAGCCATTAATGATCGCCTGTTTCAATACATTGATTTTTTCCCGTAGTTCCAACACATGCGCTTGTATGACAATGACAGCTTTGCGCATTGCATTAGCGGCAGGATGGCGGCGGAGTTCCGCTTCGGCAAGTTCATGGCGTAACACGGTAAGCTCCTGTACTGCCGCCGTGAGTTGCTGCTCCATTTCACTGACGGTATGCAGCAATGCCTTAAAATCTTTTAACGAAGGAGACTTGTTTGCCCTCAAAATAGACAGAAGTTCCCTCACCGCTCTACTTTCGTCGAGTGGTACGGTTGTTCGTCTTGGTTTCGACATTTGCACCTCCCTCCGGTTCAGCACGGCCTTGTCCCTTTACTGTCAATATCCCTTCTAACGTAGTAGCTGTGATATTTAACCGTCCAGCAATCGCAATATCATTTTTTACATCTTCGCTGATTCCCTCCCCACAAACTACCAACACATGCGAACGGCGCAGCAGATCGCGTCCAATATCTATGCCGCTTTTATGCTCCTCCGGCACCGCATCATTCAGAAATAACGGCAAATAAAGCAAGGGACAAATAGGCGAAAAGCCCGCCTCATAAACTGCGCGACAATACTGTGCCGCCTGTTCCGTGTCTTTGCTTCGTTCACCCTGCCATGCAGCAGTGATGTAGGCCAATGGTCTTTTCATTTGGCACCTCCTAAAAGTTATATGTTATTCAACCCACCCCACGCCCGCCCATTCTTGGGCGGGGCGGCTCAAGGGAATATATATCCCCGCCGCCTAAACGTAAAAAAGCACAGTCCAAAAAAATCTGTCAAGGGTGCTTTCGCACCGCCTATGGCGGCATTGCCCTTGACTGATTTTCCCGGCTGTGCTAAAATCTTTGTGGCGACGGGGAATAAATTTTCCGATTGAGCCATGCAAGGTAGACTTGCATCGAGCCAAATTGACCCGAAGTCATTTTTCTGGTTGATCCGCTTTCTTTTCCGGCGGAGAAATAGACTTCTGTTGACTTTGCCATTCGTCGAGCAGTTTCAAAATTGTTTTTTTCATTTCCTGCGGCGTTTTGTCCTGTCCGAAATATTTGTTTAATTCTTGACTGGATAGTATCACTTTATCTACCTCCTTTTTTTCTTCAAGCATGATACCGTCAATTATATCTGGATTGAGCAGCTTTTTTTGATCAAGGTCACGAAGTCGCTGTGCTTGTGACAAGTTTGGGGATGATTGTTGAGCCTCAATGGCGAGAGCGATATACTGCTGATTTTTTTGCTGAATAAAGGCAAGTTCTACCGCAGGTGTAAATTTCAATCTGCCTTCGTCTGCCAATTTCAGTAATTCCGGTACAAGTTCATTGAGTTTGATATATCGTTGTACTTGCTTTACGGTCATTTTATTGCGTTGTGCCACAACTTCATTAGAACGATGACCATTGCTATTGGCATCTCGCACACCCTGACGCTTAATTGCATCCAGTTGCATTTTCAACGCTTTAGCCTTTTCACTTGGCAAGATATTTTCACGCTGGTTGGTATTATCCTCTACCATTTGTGTAATAGCTTGCTCATCGGTAAGATTGCGAATGATACAAGGCATATCTGTGTAACCGGCAAGCTGACTGGCTTTTTGTCGTCTATGACCCGACACAATTTCATAACCACCGCCCTCACGAGGACGCACAATAGCCGGCTGGGTTACACCTTTATCCTTGACGCTCTCCACCATAGCCCGCATTTCTTCATCATCTTTCACTTGAAACGGATGGTCTTTAAAAGCGTACAAATCGGATAGTTTTAAATATGTGATCTGTTCAGGTTTCTCTGAACGAGGTGCCTCCTTGGACTGGGGAGCAGTAACTTCTTTTTGAGTTGTTTCTTCTTTTTGTTTTTGATCTGTAGGCTTTTCACCTTCCTTTGACTGTATTGGAGCAATCTTTTTCTTTTCATCCGGCTTTCCTTTTTTGTCTGTTTCTTTCAAAGATTCCTTTTGTATAGATGCATGAGTTGTAACCGGACGGATTGGCGTTGTCTGTTCGGCAGTCTTATCTATCGGCTTATTTTTGCTTTTTTCTTGATTAACAGTTGATTCCTGTACCTTTTTTGATTGAGGTTCTGGTTTAGGCTTTGTTACCGACTTTGATTTTTCTGGTTTGCCCGCAGAAGCAACTACTTTATCATTAGACAAGATTTTTGCCGTGGATGATTCAGCATTCAGTATATGCTGATCTGGCTTTTTGGAAACTGATTGATTTTTTTCGTTCTCTGGTTTATTTGGCGTATCTTTTGCCATATTGCTGCCTATACCTCCTTTTTTATTTTTAAATATAGGAAAGGGACTGTTGATTCATCAGCCCTGAAATACCTCCTTTCTGCTTCGGGTCAAGTTGACCCGAGGATATGTCTATATACAAACACCGCCTTTTGTCCTAAAAGGCGGTGTCAATACTTTAAATTAAGTTTTTTTAGAAATACATACTCGCATTACTATCTGTAACATGTTGATATATATGTTTTTTTCAAGTCCTATAATTCCACTCCGCCAAATAAGAACGCTAATTTTGATACAAAGTTAGCGTTCTTTATTTTTGCTCAAAAAGCCTTATTTTATGGGCATTTCTGGACTTTTCAAAGTTAAATGAAGCCGTCGCAGCAGTATGCTGTGGCGGCATTTTCCGCTTTTTGGGGTAGATTTTCGCTCAAATCGGATTTGTAATCGTTAAAAGATAGGTATTCGTTAAATTTTAGAGGTAATCGTTAAAAGATAGAAAACGGCAAAGAAAAAGCACATCGTGCCTCCCTGTTTGAGAGGATCAATGCGCTTTTTACATCGTATTCATCAAATCAAGCAAGATTTGTTTCTGCTTATCCGTCAGGGTACTCCACTTTGAAAAGAGCTCCTGCTGTTCCGGCGTCAGTGCGTTCGGCTCGTCACCCTCAGAGAAGAACTGCGCCAAGATAATCTGAAACGCTTTGCAGACCGCTTCCAATGTTGGCAGCGTCGGTGCGTTATTCCTGTTAAACATATTCGTAACGGTGGAATGGGAAAGGTTCGACTCTTTGGCAAGCCGATAATCCGTCCAACCGCGTTCTTCCATCAATTGCTTAATTCTTTTTTGTGCGTCCATGCCCTCACCTACCAATCTGTATCTATTATAATCCCCAAAATGGTGGTATAATAGTCACAATGGGTAGATACACCATTTCCCAAAAGGGATATAGACGAGGTTACTCTTTGGGGATAGCGGCAATACTATTAAAAAACAGGAGGATCACAAGATGGAAAAACAAGATAACCTCTTTGAGCGGTTGGCTCGTGAAAGAAATATTACGGTGGAGCAGATGAAGGAGATTATCACAGACCGAATAAGGCAGGGACTCAATGATCCCGACCTTGAGAAGCGAAAATCATGGGAAGCTATCCCCTGTGAAGGCGGTATACCAACGCCGGAGGAATGGCTGAAATATGCTATTACGAAAATGCAAATAAACGGTCAAGATAATTTATTAGAATGGTTTATAGATAAATAACTGGTATTGCATGTTGATAGGTAAGGCGAACTACTTACTGAAGATCAATTACAGCAGAAAAGAATAATAACTCAATTCTAAAAATATACTATTTAGCATATAAACCGTTGAAAATCAGCAGAAATTATGTTATTATATTGTAATAACATTTATTTTGTCAATTTTACTGCAATGAGGTGTTGAGATGAACATTAGTTATAAGAAGCTGTGGAAGCTCTTAATCGACAAAGACATGAAGAAGAAAGAACTAATGGAAAAGGCTTCGATCAGCACGACTTCAATACGCAGACTTAACAATAGTGAAAGTGTAACCATCGAAGTTCTCGGACGCATCTGCAAAGTATTGAATTGTACGCTGGACGATATTTGCGAATTTATCAATACAGACGAGGAATAAGCAAATTATCTGAAAGGAAACAAAATCGATGCAGAAGACACCGTTTCATGCTTATTACACGGCAAGACTTTTGGAAAATATGCCGCAAGAGAATAAGCTCGTACCCGTTTATGCTTCATCCGATATTCAGGTCTATCCTTTTCAGGTTGCAGCGGCCAGCTTTGCCATGCGCTCCCCTTACCAAAAGGGAGTCATCCTGTGCGATGAAGCGGGAATGGGAAAACGCATGAAGCCATGCTCGTCGTGGTGCAAAAGTGGCTGGAAGGGATAAATCGAATTTTTATTGCCGTTCCCAACGCCGATTTGCTTATGCAGTGGATTGATACGCTTGACCGCTGTTATACTGTCCCTTATGTTGTGCTGACCGACCGTGAAGATTGGGAGCAAAACAGATCGGATGAAACTCCCAACGCCTTTGAACAGGATGCAATTATACTAACGACCTATGATTTTTTAGCGGATCAGCAAACGTCGGCAAAGGAAATCAAGTGGAACTTAACGGTCTTTGAGGAAGCCAATGCTTTATCTTCTGTCAGTAACGAAGACAGCAAACAGGCTAAAATCCTAAAAGAAATCGCTGAAAACTCCTTTAAAATTCTACTGACCGGGACACCTATTGAAAAAAACATCATGGACTTATACGGTCTCATGTACTTCATCGACGAAACCGTGCTGCCGGACACCGAAACCTATATGAAGCGGTACCTGCGGAAGCCGGAGAATTATCCTGAGCTTGCAGAGAAAGTAAGCAAATATTGCTTCCGAACCCTGCGCTCACAAGCAAGGCAATATGCCAAGATACCCGAACGTATCCTTGTTACGCTGGAATATACACCGCCCGCTAAAGAGCAAAAGCTATATGATTTGCTCTATGCGTATGTAAATAAAGAGAATAAAACTGCTTTCCCCGAAATGAGCAGCTACGACCTCGCCTTGCGGCTCCTCGGACTGCAAAGCTCTTCAACAGCGGCGATTCTGCAGACGATAAAGGGCATTATCAAGCGGCTGGAACATTTGCCGGACGCGGAAAATGAGCTGAATGAATTTAGGGAAATGGAATCCCTTGCCGAGAGCATCGAAACCGATGAAAAGGCAAAACTTCTTCTGAAATGGCTGACGAAAATCATGCCTCTCCTTCGCAGGCTCGGCGCGAATAAAAAGGCTGTTATCTTTACCGAAAGCGCAGAAACACAAAAGGTTTTATACGGCTTGCTGAAAGAAAAATATCGAACGACAGTCTACAACGGTTCTTCCGACTATTCCGCAATCAAAGAATTCAAGGAAGATGGCGAGATACTCCTCTCCACCGACAACGGCGCACGAGGCTTTGATTTGCAGGAATCGGCGCTCGTAATCAATTACGACCTGCTGTACAACACGCTGAAGATGGAACAGCGGATCGACCGATGTCACCGCTTGGATCAGCAAAACGATGTGCTGTCAGTCGCCTTTATCAATAAGAACAACTTTGCGGATGTGCGCAAGCTGGAGCTGGTCAATAAGCGCTTCCTGGTATCGGACGGCGTGTTCGGCGTATCCGACGCGGTCATCGGCGGCTTTACCGATGACTTGAACGCTGCCGTCAGCACGATCACCGAAAAGGCACGGACAAAAGACCAAATACAAAGCGATTATTTCACGACGCTTGATACCCATGAGGAAGAAAACAGGCAGCTTGTGTCCGATACAGAGGATATCCTGTTCACCACCTTTACAAGAGAGCTTGCGAATAAAGTGAGGATCACGCCGCAGTACGCGGCAGAAAAAGCCAAAGACATCAACAACAAACTGTGGGAGCTTGTCAAATATTTTTTTGAGCAGTTCAATGCAACAAATTCGGATTGTTATTTTGAAATCGACAATGTAGAGCAAACGATAACGGCAACGAATTATGTGGAGCTTCCCATGCTGTTCTATTATTGGTCAAACGGCGGCAGCCGAAAATATAAAAGCCAAAAGAAATACGGAATGTCTTCCGACTTTAAGCCGAAATACGGACGAATCACCCTTTCGAGTATTTTAGGACAAGGAATTCTGCACCATCTTGAATGCACCGATGACGGAACGATTGTAGTAGATTCGGATATAGAAGCCTGCCATATTGCGCTATACTCTGTTGAGATCAAACCGCACGGCAAAGAATTTGCCGTACTGATCGGCAAAACTGAATCGGGCGAAATGCTATCGGAGGAAGAATGCCGGAAAATTCTCTCTCTTCCTGTTGTAAGCTATACGGAAGGCGAACATAAAGCTCCGCATTGGCTTAGAGTTTCAATGGCAGCAAGCTATCATAAACTTGACTACTGCGTGAATACGGATGAGCTTTTGGCGAAAGAAACCGAACAGATAACCCCGCTGCAGGCGGAAAAAATTGATCAAATGAAGCTGCAAACGGCAAAAAGCAAAGCCGCTCTGAGCCGCGCCGTGGATGAATTAGAAAAGCAGGTCAGGACATTGGAAAATGAGCTTAGCACAACCGATGACAGGTTAACCCGGCTGAGGCTGCAAAAGCAGATCAATACGATACATAAAAAATTTATGCAAAAGCAGGAAACGCAATTTTTTGAGGAAATGCAGTTTGATTTGGAGCTGGAAAAAGACATTGAAGAATTCCTCGGAAAAGAAAAACCGACTGCCAAGGCAATAAGAGAATTTGTAATAAAAGTGGAGGGCAAACACAATGGATAAGCTGGATGGAATGAGCATGGATATTGAGCAGACAGAAAAGGAAAAATTAAAGGCGGTGTTCCCGCAGTGCTTTGCGGAGGGCAAACTGGACATTGACAAGCTGTTATCGCTTTGCGGAGAATATATCGACAATGATTTTGAAAAATACAGGTTTGAGTGGCACGGCAAAGCCGAAAGCCTGCGGCTTGCGCAGAAGCGTTCAACCGGTACGCTTAGACCCTGCCCGGAGGAAAGCGTTAATTTTGACGATACCCAAAATCTCTACATAGAGGGCGACAACTTGGAAGTCCTCAAGCTGCTGCAGACCTCCTACTACCGCAAAGTGAAGATGATCTATATCGATCCGCCCTATAACACCGGCAACGATTTTGTGTATGCGGACGACTTTGCCGATCCTATGGCACGGTATAAGGAAGTCACGCAGCAAACCACAAAGAGCAATCCCGAAACAATGGGCAGATACCATACGAACTGGCTGAACATGATGTATCCCCGCCTCCGGCTGGCGGCAAACCTCTTGCGGGACGATGGGGTTATCTTTATCAGCATAGATGATAATGAGGTCACCAATCTGCGTAAGGTTTGTGACGAGGTGTTTGGTGAGGAAAATTTTGTTGGTTGTGGTGTTTGGAAAAGACGGACATCATCTGCAATGGATCAATCAAAAGTTTCAACAGATCATGAGTATGTTTTGATTTATCATCGTGGAAAATTCGAGCCATTTAAGGGTCTTGAAAAAGATTATAAGGGGTATTCAAATCCTGATAATGATCCCAGAGGTCCGTGGGTTGCAGGTGATTTAACAGTAGGGATGAATGCAGATATGCGTCCAAATCAGTTTTATGATTTAGTTGATCCTAAAACAGGAAAAATATATCATCCAAATTATAATCGGGTATGGTCATACGCTCCGGATAGTATGCAGCAATTAATTGATGAAGATCGTATCGTATTTCCTGAAGATACTACGCAAAGACCTATGAAAAAAAGATTTGCTAATGAATTAAAAAGCAATACAAATCCGTTTTCTACGTGGATGAGTGAAATAGGATTAAACACAGAGGGTACAAAAGCCGTTTATACTTTATTTGATGATAAAAGTTTGTTCAATTATGCAAAACCTATTAGTTTAATAAAATCGGTTGTTGAGCAAGTAACAAGTGACAATGACATCATCCTCGACTTTTTCTCAGGCTCAGCAACAACTGCCCATGCAGTGATGCAGCTCAACGCCGAAGACGGCGGCAGTCGTCAATTCATATGTGTGCAGCTTCCTGAACTGTGCGATGAAAAGAGTGAAGCCTGCAAAGCCGGATATAAAACGATCTGCGAAATCGGCAAAGAGCGCATCCGCAGAGCGGGAGCAAAAATCCTTGCAGAAGCAGAAGAAGCAAATCGCCAAGTTAAGCTGGGCGAAGAAGAAAAGCCCCTGCCCGATGTGGGATTCAAGGTGTTCAAGCTGGATACCTCCAATATCAAGCTGTGGGACGGAACGCCCGTGAGCGAAGAAGATTATCAGATTGTGCTTGACCGCATGAACGAAATGATCGACAGCATTAAAGATGACCGTACTGATATGGACGTGGTCTATGAAATCATGCTGAAAATGGGCGTGCCGCTGACCTATCCGGTTTTGCCGCTGGAAATTGACGGTGTGAAAGCCTACTCCGTGGGCGAGGACAGTCTGCTGATGATCTGCCTTGACGCGGGGATCACGACGGAAGTGATCGAACAGTTGGCGGATTACGCTCCCGCAAAGATCGTCATAGCGGAAAGCTGCTTTGCCGATGTGTCCGCCATGAGAAATGCGCATTATGTGTTAAGAGATAGAAAAATTGAATTGAAGTTGGTGTGAGAGTAAAAATGAATTATAACAGCGAAAGAATGATGTTCTACAATGAAGATTTGACTGATTTTCCTTCAATGGTAGATGAGGATATTCAGGTATGTAGCGATATTATTAAAAGCGATTATGATGAGCAAAAATGGAAGGATATATTTATAGAGTTAACTTCAAAATATCTCTCTCATGTGTCACAGTTAGGTTCTAATATGACTGGTTACTCAAAAAGCACAAACTACTTTTTTACTGATCAAATAAGTCAAGACGATTTGCGCCGCAATTTCATTGTATTAAAAAGCAAGTTAATTGCATTCAAAAATAATGGATATCAAAACAGTGCACAAGTATCCAGTGATAACGGCATAAATATTCAGAATAATCTATCCGCTACGCAAACACAAACAATTAGTATATCTTTTGAAACCGTAAAGAAGCAGATAGAAGACATGACTGGTCTTTCTGATGCAGAAACGGAAGAAACACTTAACAAAATAGACGAGATAAAAACTATCGTTGAATTGAAAGAACCGAAAAAGAGCAAATGGCAGAAGATTAAGCCAATTTTGATATGGCTTGCAGACAAAAGCGTAGATGTCGGAATTGCTTTAATGCCATTGATACTGAAGATTGGTGAACAATTATGAAACTAAAATTCAAAAAACAAGGCTATCAATCCGACGCGACCGCCGCCGTGGTGGATCTGTTTGCCGGGCAGGAAAAGACAACATCCACCTTCACCGTCATGCAGGAAAAGCAAATCAACTTTTTACAAAATGATTTCGGGATCGGAAATGCGCAGCTCATCGACGACAGCGCCATGCTGGAAAATCTGCACGGTATTCAAAAGCGGTTTAATCTGCCCCTGACAGACGATATAGATGACAAACGCTTTTGCGTGGAAATGGAAACCGGTACGGGAAAAACCTATGTGTACACACAGACCGTATTGGAACTGAACCGCAAATACGGGTTTACCAAGTTTATCATCGTCGTCCCTTCTGTGGCGATTCGCGAAGGCGTGTATAAATCCTTCGAGATTACCAAAGACCACTTTGCGGCTTTGTATGATAATGTGCCGTATCGCTATTTCATCTACAACTCCGCTAAGCTGTCCGATGTGCGGCAGTTTGCGACCAGCGCCAATATTGAGATTATGATTATCAATATCGACGCCTTCAAAAAAGCGGAGAATATCATCAATCAGGCGCAGGACAAGCTGAACGGCGAAACCGCCATGCGCTACATACAGGATACGAACCCTATCGTCATCGTGGACGAACCGCAGAGTGTGGACAATACGCCGAAAGCAAAAGAAGCGATTGCTTCTTTGAATCCGCTGTGTGTTCTGCGCTACTCTGCCACTCACAGAGAAAAAATCAATACGGTGTTCCGCTTAACGCCTGTGGATGCCTATCAGATGGGACTGGTCAAGCAAATCTGCGTGTCCAGCGTTTCCGCTGAAAATGACTTTAACAAGCCGTATATCCGGCTGCTGGAAGTATCACAGAAGGACGGCTTCAAGGCGAAGGTGCAGATCGACGTCAAGGCGAAGGACGGCAAGGTTGCACGAAAGACGGTAACGGTGAAACCCAATTCCGATTTATATGTTCTCTCCGGCGAGCGGGATTTTTACGACGGCTACACGATATCCGGCATAGACTGCACCCCCGGCAGAGAGTGCATCGAGTTTGCAAATACAGAAATCCTGAAGCTGGGACAGGCTATCGGAGATATTGACGATTCCTTGATTAAGCGGGAGCAAATCCGCAAGACGATTGAAATCCATCTGGACAAGGAGCTGCTGCTGAACCGCCGCGGAATTAAGGTGCTGTCCCTGTTCTTCATCGACAAGGTGGAGAAGTACCGCGCCGAGGACGGCGGCATGGGCATCTATGCGCAGATGTTTGAGGAATGCTATAATGAGCTGATCAATTGCCCGAAGTATGCGGAACTGAAGGAAAAATACAGCGATGCACACGCCGCGCACAACGGCTATTTTTCACAGGATAAAAAAGGGGCATACAAGGACACCAAAGGCGATACAATAGCCGACTATGATACCTATAACACCATCATGAAGGACAAGGAGTGGCTGCTGTCCTTTGACTGCCCTTTGCGCTTCATTTGGTCGCATTCCGCACTGAAGGAAGGCTGGGACAATCCGAATGTTTTTCAGGTGTGCACGCTGATCGATCAGAAATCTACCTTCACCTGCCGTCAGAAAATCGGCAGAGGACTGCGCCTCTGCGTAGATCAAAGCGGCGAGAGGATCGAGGACAAGGATATCAATCTGCTCCATGTCATCGCCAACGAGAGCTTTGCGGAATTTGCGGAAACCCTGCAAAAGGAAATTGAGGACGAAACGGGTCTCAAATTCGGCATGATCCAAATCAGCATGTTCTCCGGAATGATTTACGAGGAAAAGCGGACGGTAGAGAAAACTGTAACGCCGGTACAGGCGCAGGAAATCATCAGCCATTTTGAGAAACAGGGCTACATCGACAATAGCGGCAAAGTCACCGAGTCACTGAAACAGGCTGTCATGGAAAAGACAGTGGAGCTGCCGCCGGAGCTGGAACCCGTCAAAGAACAGATCACACAAATTATCACCAAAGCGGAGGACGTCATAGAACCATCAAGTATAGCAAATATAATCTATACGGAGACGGTCACAGAGGAAAAAGAAATCACCTATGACGACGCGAAGGAAATCATCGAACACTTTGAGGAAAAAGGATATATCAGCAAGTCCGGCAAGATGAAGGATACCATGAAAAACGCATTATTGACCGGTACACTTGATCTGCCGAAAAAATACGAGGCGGCAAGAGAACGCTTTGAGAGCATCATCAAGAAAGCGGACAGCAAGCCGCCGATCCGTGACGCCAGCCGGGATGTGGTGGTAAAGCTGAAAAAGCAAGTTATCCTATCGCCGGAGTTTATGGAGCTATGGAACAAAATCAAGCACAAGACCACCTATCGGGTAGTCATTGATACCGCCGAGCTGATAGAAAGCTGCGTAAAGGATTTCAAGGATTTGCCTGCAATTCCGAAAATGCGGCTTGTATCGCAGACCGCCGATATTGATATCGCCAATTACGGCGTGACGCATACGGCACGGGAGTATCGAAGCAAGGATATCAAAAACGATGAGATCACCATTCCGAATGTTGTGGCGATTATCAGCGAACAAACGCTGGTGAACAGGCACGTTGTGCTGGAAATCATCAAGCAAAGCGGCAGAGGAAAAGAAATGCTCCGCAATCCGCAGGCGTTTATCGAGCAGCTTACGGAGGTAATTCAAAACAACTGCTATCAGTTGGATATTGACGGCATCAGCTATCAGCGGCTTGCGGGTGAGGATTACTATGTACAGGAGATATTCGAGACGGAGGAACTCATGGCGAACCTTGACCGGAATGCGGTTGCGGTGGATAAAAGCGTGTACGATTATGTGGTGTACGACAGCTCGACTATTGAAAAGCCGTTTGCCGTCGCCTTGGACAGCGATCCCGATGTAAAGCTGTTCTTCAAAATACCGGAACGGTTCAAAATTCAGACGCCGATTGGTACATACAATCCTGACTGGGCGGTGTACCTGACTAAAAACGGCGAGGAAAAGCTGTATTTCGTTTTAGAAACCAAAGGCAGTACCAGCCTGTTCGATCTGCGTACCCGCGAACAGCTGAAAATCCATTGCGGCAAAAAGCATTTTAAGGCGCTTGACGGCGACATCGAAATGCAGATTGCGTCAAAATGGGACGATTTCAAATCCAAAATCTAAAATAGCGTAAATATACCTTGTTTCTTAATTGGAGTAAATTGAAGAACGGCGGAGGGTAAAATCCTTTGCCGTTCTTCTTGTGATTACTACGCTAATTCGATAATATCGACAGGTGTTGTAACAACATCTATGGTTTCTCCATCTTTATCAAAAAATTCTACTTCAAATGCTGTGCCGTCATATTCAAGTACGATTGTACCCTCTGTTCCGGCAGTTATACTGTGAAAATCACTTTTTAACCTAACAACATCTAATTCTTTCATACTCATTACTCCTTCTTATCGGGATATACAGTTACGATTTTATACGTTATTCGCCCATTATCCTTTTGAATAACAACAACTACATTCGCCGTCACCGAACTGCCATTTTTTGAAATTAGTTTCGTTTTAAACGTATGTTTTGTGCCAAATTTTGTTTGCTCTGTTTTAATTGGAGATTTCCCCATAATAGAGCTAACAACATTCTTATGAAATAAATGTGAGTCCGATTTGTCATATCCCAGCACCTCTTTCATAAACTTGGCTTTTGCCGCGCCTTTAGGGTGCTCGCTATTTAACAGATATCCCTCCATCTTTTTCTTACTGTATCGGACAGCACTTTGGATTGTAACGGGTTTTTTTGTCTCTTTTGCTCCACTTGTCCTACCAAAATTTAGTCCCTTACCTGCACCGGTTCCCATTAAGCGCTCACCGCCTTTTTGTGCGTAGCTGCGAACTCGCTGTCAAATCGGACGATGCGTATGCCCGTTTCTTTATACTTTCCGAAAATACGGTCGGGAGCGGCGCCATACACAATAATCGTTTGAGGCTGCAAGCGTTTTACCATTTCGGCAAGCCCCTTTTCAAAATAGGCTCTGTCGGTCAGCTTTTTAATGCAGCCGTGTGTGCCAATAGCAACGGTACTGTGCTTTTCAACGCCGTCAAAGCAGAAACTATAGGAGCGTTCATCCGCAAAGCGAACATTGGGAATGACTTCAATGCCTTCATTTTGCAGCCATACGCCGATTGCCTTGCCCTGATAGGTTGACCACTTTTGCATTACAAGAGGCATATTCCGATACAAGCTGAAATCGGGAGTGATGACGCCTTCGTATTTCTTCAAAATGTTGATGTACTTTCGAGGATTGTTCCACAATCTCACAAATTGATCATCGTGTTCATAGAAAACTACCCATTGGTCAAAATCTGTTGATTTTAACGCTTTGGAAAAAGGAATAACCCGTGTGGGCAGAAATTTGCTTGTCTTGATGCAAGGGATTTCCTCTATCCCATCATAATCTGCTTTTTCTACTAAAAAAGCGTGAAAAACATCTTTTGGCGTTTTTGAGGCGCACTTCGTTAAAGACATAGTATATGCCTTCCTTTCTTTGAAACTATTTTGAAATTTTTTCAATTTCAATTGATTTTTTCTCCGAAAGGTGCTATACTAAATTTATCACAAATACGAATAGCAATATTCGGAGAAGCGCTTTATGAGTTGTTCCAGCAACTTATAAAGCGTTTTTTCTTTTATTTGATTTTATCGCAATCAATGCACATCACCGCCTTTCCGCTGAGAATGTATTATACTGCTTCTTTGAACAACTGAAGTAGCCGCCGTTCATAATCGGTATAGTCCCTATTACCGTAAGCCAACCACTTGCAGTAATAGTTATAAGCATATCCGGCGGCTTCAAGACTTACATGAAATCTATCGTAAATCTCAAACGCACTTTTTAGTTTCAGTTCATGAATCAGTACCGGAGGAGCAATCGCGTATTTGGCAAAGAATTTTGCTTCGGCTTCCGCCAATTTACTTTCTTCGGCATGATCCAAAACAATATGTCCGCACTCATGTAAAAGCGTATTATTGACACGGCCGTAGTTTTGCTCGTCATTATAGAAAACATACCACTCGTTGTTATACTTAGCAGAGAATCCGTCTTCACTTCTGGACATCATAAGAACGCGGGTGCCTGCAGGCTTTGATGAATAGGGAATGATTTTTGCCCCTATCTTCTTTGCCATTTCAAATCCGCTTATTGGCACACAGCGAATATTCAGCCGCACAAAGGCGTCAACAACGATTTTCTTTATTTCCTCACAACGATTGTCAGATAATCTAAATGCCAATATTACTCCTCCCCAAATAATGCAGTAATCAAAGCGCGCTTTTCTTGGTCTGTCATTTTTGACGCGTTGCGGGCGAGCAGTCTTTCTAATTTAGGAAAATTATAATCGCTTTTTTCAATTCCGAGCAGATAATCCGATGTGGTATTGAGAGCCGTAGCGATATTTGCCAGCATATCTGCTTTTGGCTCTCTATCGCCGTTTACATAACGGGACAAGGTTGCTTCCGTAGTGTTAAGTCTGTCTGCAAGCTGTTTTTGGGTTATTCCTTGCTTTTGCAATAGGCTTAACAGCCTTTCTCCAAATGCCTTGCTCATAGTAATCCTCCTTTATAGTTCAGCGGCTGTGTTTCTCTGAACTTACCAAAAGTATAACATGCATTACCGAAAAAGTCAATGGTTTCTTTCAAATTAACACAAGATTTAGCTGAAGTTTGTTTCATCAGATGCAATATGCAAGAAAAAGGGGCAGATACCGAGGATTGTCCCATGTATTCGCCCTCATGGTCTTTTATTTTTTTCTATCACGCCCAAAATTCTTTTATACTATTTCATAATGCAACAGTTTTTTCAAATTTCTATTGCTATAATATAATAAAAAGGGTCGCATTTTTGAAACTAAAAGCAATCCATTAAACATCATGTAAAAGAAACGACCGTTGTTTATTTCGAAAGGTTGTGGAAAAATGAAAGATATAAAAAAAATATCGTTACCGCCACCGTATATATGCGTTAGAGCGTCCGGTTTGCAGAAAGCAAATCGGACGCTCTTTGGTTTTTATCTCGACAAAAAACAAAAGTAAAGAATATAAACTTCATTTTTATGACAGCAACTGCTGCCGTATCATGTAAATTCTTAATTTTATTAAAAGAAAGGTGAAATACTTTGACATTCAGTGATGAACAGCCTCAGATGTGTGTTCACATAAAAAATATATTTTGTTTGGCGTGGCAGTATTGCCCCGTATAGTGCAACTCTGACCGTATGGCAGTGCTGCCGTGCGGTTGGAGTGATGCTTTTTGAACGCAAACCAATACATAATCGTCAAGGTTGTCTTTCTTGCCGCCCATAGGTCAAGACAACATCATTGTGCAAAAAACAAAGGCACGGAGAAAAGTCCGAGAAAGGACAAACCTCCAAGCCAAACTCTCAGCCGTACCGCCAAATTTACCCTTGGTTTTTCAAAGGGTAAATTTGGCTTTTTTCATTATGCGCCAACTATAAGAATTTGCGTCGGAAAACCGGCGGGTAGCGGTTGCCGCAGCCCCCCTTCAATCAATCGTTTTGAAAAAAATTCAAATTCGATTGATTGGAGGAAAACAAAGTGGCAGAAGAAAAATATGCCAAATCAAAATGCTTCATACTCTCGCCGGACGGCTATGAGGAAATCACCTATACAGAGCTATGCTGCAGGCGGGATACAGATGAAACCTATAAAACAAAGAAGTTTATTCCGCTTCACGGGATGCTCATGGAGGTAACGCCGGAGCAGTACATAGACTTTTATCGCACAAGGAACAGGCAGCGTTATCTGGACAAGCGTTCCGCTGAGAAAGGCGACATCTCCATAGATATGCTCACAACGCCCGAATTCAACGGTGAAAATATTCTCGTGTCGGAGGAAAATGTTGCGGAAAGGGTGACGGATCAGATCATGCTGGGCAAGCTTCGTGCGTGCCTTTCCTTGTTAAACGAGCAAGAAATAGAGCTAATCAAATTTCTGTATTATGAGGAAAAGAGCGAAACTGAATTGTCCTTGTTTTACGGAATATCTCAGCAGGCTATCAGTAAACGGCTGAAGCGGATACTTGCCAAACTGAAAAAACTTCTGGAAATTTAAAATTTTTGGTTGTAGAGCCTCTCACTTTTCGCCATGGAAAGTGAGAGGCAATTTCTATCCTGTCTCCATTGTTCTTTGACAACAGAATAGCACAGCGCATTTTTTACCTTCCCTCTGCTGTCGGCAAAACCGGCGAGCCACAGGAGCGAACACACGGTCAAGCAACAAAAATGGTTGCCGATGTATTCAGGACTCCGACGATGAAGCGCATCTTCACCGAAGGCCATGACAGGCAGGGGCATTAAAGATACTTCCGTCCAGTCACAGTCCGAGCGTGATAAAACCGTCGCAGGCAATGAGGGCGGCTTCGTGAGAACCACGGAGGGGTGAAATTCCCATGAGGTCTGAAAGGCAAAGCCTTTCATCTGCGCAGACCGGAAAATGCGTTCCCGTGTACCGAGGGACGGCGTGGATCGAATATCGGTAAAGAACAAAACGATTGATATCACAGGCGGTCGTTTGCCAAAATGCAGGCGGCCGCCTTTTACATTTATATGGAGGCAAACAAAATGGAAGATACAAGAGAAATTAAACGAGGTGAAATGTACTACGCCAACCTCTGCCCGGTGGTCGGCAGTGAGCAAGGCGGCATCCGTCCCGTCCTCATTTTACAAAACGACAGAAACAACAAGCACAGCCCAACCACTATCGTGGCGGCGATGACGGGGCAGAAAAAGAAAAGACAGCGCACCCATGTGAAGGTCAGCGGCTGCGGACTTTCCAAAATCACGCTGGTACTGCTGGAACAGGTCAGGACGATAGATAAATCCCGTCTGCGTGATTACATCGGGACCCTCGACAACGCATCTATGGAAAAGGTTGACCGCGCCATTGTCGAGAGCTTCGGTATCAAATATCTGGAGGTGCTTGTAAATGGGAAATAAGAACTGTGCTTTTTATTATGAACTTAATCTCCTGCAAATCCTTCTGCGGATGGGATCACCGAAAAGGCATATAACGGCATCGCACAAATTGCCGCCGAGGACTTGGGCGCGACAATTTACACCGGCTGAAAAAGTTGTGTCTGAACTGATAACTTTTGCCTTTTGCGCTGGATATATTCGAACCTTTGCAGTATTGTTGTGTTGCGCCGGAAAAGGCGTGAAAATAAAGGAAAGGAGTGAGACAAATGGCAACAATCACAACCATAGCTCCCGCAGAGCAGCGGAAACAGTTTTTAAGGACGGCAGCCTATTGCCGTGTGTCGAGCGATTCATCCGATCAGCTCCATTCCTTCGCCGCACAGGTTCAGCACTATACGAAAGCCATCAGCGAAAATCCAAGTATGAAGCTTGCCGATATCTATGCGGACGAAGGTCTGACAGGAACCAAGACCGATAAACGGGATGACTTCAACAGATTGATAGCCGACTGCCGGAAAGGAAAAATCGACCGTGTGCTGACCAAATCGGTCTCCCGATTTGCAAGGAACACGGCCGATTCTCTTATGTATGCCCGCACACTGAAAGACAACGGCGTCAGCATCCTGTTCGAAAAAGAAAATATCGACACGGCATATATGTCGAGTGAGCTGCTCCTCGCCCTGTCGGGAGCGCAGGCACAGGAGGAATCCATATCCATCTCCAAGAATATGAGATGGAGCTGTGAAAGACGCATGAAAAACGGAACCTACCTCTCCAGCTCAACGCCTTACGGTTACGAGCTGAAGGACGGCGAATTCCGAATCGTTGAAAAGGAAGCGGAAATCGTCCGGCTGATTTTTGACAGCTACCTGTCCGGCATGGGCAAAAAAGCAATCGCCGATATGCTCAATCGAATGAATGCTCCCAAACGGTTCGGCTTCACCATGTGGCGAATTAATACAGTCGGATACATACTCACAAATGAACGGTATATCGGTTCCAAAAGAAATATACTACCGACACACTCCCGTTCAAAACCAAACTGAACCGGGGCGAAAAGCCTCAATACTATGTGGAGGATACAAATCCGCCCATCATCACGAAAGAGGTATTCGAGGCGGCGCAGAGGCTGAAATCCAAATCCTCCATAGAAGAATGGAACGACGTCGAGGAACGCCCCCTGCGGGAAAAGATAAAATGCGGATGCGGTCATGTGTATAAGCCGACAACGGTGAACGGCAAGCAGTATTGGGAATGCCGGATGCATAACCTTGACTCTAAGCTCTGCGATTCAAGGCGCATCCCTGAAGCCGATATTTATGAAGCTTTCATCACAATGGTCAACAAGCTCAGAAACTGCTATAGGAATGTCCTTCCTCCTGCTATTGCACAGACGGAACGGCTGCAGATGAAAGCAGACGGTTTGGAATTGAGAATCAGAGAAATCGATAAGGAAATCGCTGACCTTAATAACAAGAACCTCGTCCTTGCCCGTCTCAACAGCAAAGGAATCCTCGGAGCCGCCGAATACTCCGAGCAGAGCAGCGGTATCCGCGGCATGGTAAACGGACTTCGGAGCGAGAAATGCCGCCTTCTCAGAGAACAGGACGATGACGGCATCCTGTTCGGTCTGAAAAGGCTGAACGCTATTTTTGCAGAGATGACCGAACCAATGACCGAATTCGATGAAGCGGTTTTCTCCGAAATCGTTGAGCAAATCACGGTGCCGACGCAGACAAGCCTCTGCTTCAAGCTGCTGGGCGGTCTCGGCATAACAGAAAGCATTCCCGACCGAAGGAGGTGCAAACGGCGATGAAAAAACAGACGATTCCCATACGGATATGAAATGATAAACGGCGAAATCGTCATCTGCAAGGCTGAAGCGGATGTCCTCCGAACCATCTTCCGCGATTATATCAGCGGCAAGGCGCTGAAGGACATCGCCGATAAACTGACAAGGCAAGAGGTAGAATATCTCCCCGGCGAGAGCAGATGGAATAAGAGCCGTATCAAACGGATGATCGAGGATCAGCGATACCTCGGCGATGAAACCTATCCTCAGATCATTGCCGAAAGTCTTCTAAATAAAGCCAACGCCATCAAATCAGACAGGCGGACAACGGAGAATTATGTGATGCATTCGGAAAACAAGGCGCTGATTTATGCGGTCTGCTGCGCCGAATGCGGTGAACGGCTGTATCATAAGACAGACGCCACCCGCACAGACAAGGAAAGCTGGTACTGCAAGAACAGCGCTTGCAAGACGGCTGCGAGGATGAATGTCGATACGCTGGAAAACGAGGTCACGGATATCCTGAACCGAATCATCCAAAATCCCGGTCTTACCGATAAATCGGATGTCCCAAAAGACACAGAAATGGCTCTCGAAGTCAGGCGGTTGGAAAATGACATTGAACGTACCTTGGAGCAAATCGACTTCGATAAGGAAACCATTCAAAACTTAATCCTGCAATGTGCAGCCAAGCGGTATGAAACCGACAGCAGTCAAAAGCACATGACAGATCGATTGAAAGCGGACTTTGAGAAATCAGGTCCGCTTTCTGCATACAGCACAGAATATTCAGCAGAACCGTGACTGCCGTTCTCCTATCAAAAGATGGAACGGTCAGCCTCCTGCTGAAAAACGGAAATTTCATCGGAAAGGAGCAACAGGAGCATGGCGGCACAGACAACCGAAATGCCGAAGGTGGTCAGGATCATCCCGGCAAAGCCTGAATACAGCGGAAAGAGCAATGCAGACTTCCGTCCCAAGCGTGTTGCTGCGTACTGCCGGGTATCCACCAACAAGGAGCAGCAGGAACACAGCTTTGAAACCCAAAAAGAAATGTACACCGATATGATTATGATGAAACCGAGCTGGCAGATGGCAGGCATCTACGCGGACGAGGGGATCACAGGCACCATCGCCAAGAAGCGTCCTGATTTTATGCGGATGATCGAGGACTGCCGCAAAGGTAAAATCGACATGGTCATCACCAAATCGGTCTCCCGGTTCTCAAGAAACAATCTCGACTGCCTTCTGTATGTGAGGGAGCTGAAAGAGCGAGGCATCCCCATCCTGTTTGAAAAGGAAGGCATCAACACTCTGCAGGTATCCAGCGAACTGCTAATCACCCTGTTCAGCGGACTGTCGCAGGCAGAGAGCGAATCCATCAGCATGAATGTGAAAATCGGAAAGCGGCAGAGCCTGAAAAACGGCAATGTCCCATTCTGCTACAAATCCTTCCTCGGCTATCGGAAAGGCGCAGACGGCAAGCCGGAAATCGCGCCGGAGGAAGCGGAGATTATCAGGCGCATTTATGCGGAATATCTTGCGGGAGCAAGCCTGCTGGAAATAGCAAAATTACTGACAGCGGACGGCATCCTTACGGCAAAGGGCAAAACCAAATGGACGGCAAAAGGCATTCTCTCCATCCTCACCAATGAAAAATACAAGGGCGACGCCCTGCTGCAGAAGACCTACATCGCAGACTGTATCAGCAAACGCTCGAAGGTGAATAACGGCGAGCTGCCGATGTACTATGTGGAGAATAACCATCCCGCGATTATAGAACGAGCGGTGTTCGACCGCGTCCAAGAGGAAGTCTCACGGCGTAACAGCAAGCGCAAGGTCAAAGAGATCGGCACAAAAACCGAGCTTGGCAAATACTCAGGAAAATATGCGCTGACCGACCTGCTCTTCTGTGGAAACTGCGGAACACCGTACCGCAGAACCACATGGTCGAAGAACGGAAAAAAGAAAGTTGTCTGGCGATGCATCAGCCGCTTAGACTACGGCACGAAATACTGCAAGGACTCACCGTCCATTGAAGAAAGCCTGCTGCAAAACGCCATCGCCGCAGCTATCACCCAAAAAGCACAGACGGAAGGCGCTGACATTCAGCGGATTTGTGAGCATATACAGATATATGAAGAAAGGCAGGATAACTCAGCCCTCCAAGCCAAGCAGAAGCAGTTAAAAGAGATCAAACGAAAAATCGAGGAACTGACCGCCATGGATGGTGAAGCGGCGCAGAACGGCGATTTCGACGAGATGTTCGCAAGCCTCTACGCTGAGATGTACACCATCAAAGATGAGCTGGACGGAGCTGAAAAAACAGAATCCATGCTCGGCATGGCGGCCGACTGTATGAAAGAAGCTGCCGCCATCATGCATGGGTTGAAGAATCACCCGGTAGAATATGACGACCAAATTGTCCGACAACTTATTGACAGTATCAAGGTGGTGTCAGCAGAACAAATCCTCATCCGCTTCAAGGACGGATCAGAGCTGACTGCGGGCATATAAAAAATCGGAATCGACTACGGAGCAGGACATAGCTAACCAAACTGTCGCTTGGCTTGCATTCGCCTCGATGATATGGTAGAATATTATTCAGATTGAAATGTGTGTAGGTTCAAGTCCACAACTCAAAAAAACAGCGGCATCTTTTTTATACCCGGTAGACAAAAATCCTCTGGAGTCATTGATTCCAGAGGATTTTTTATGCCATCAAGGACTTTTTCTTTGTCTACTGCGACGCAAATTTTGATCCTTTATATCAAGCTATTGATAAATCAATCTGTTTGTGATAAAATATTGCTGTACACGAGGAAAATAGAATCATCGATATAGGTGCCATATATGCGCACTATTGCTTTTTGATATTGTAGAGTATCTCTTGTACACCAAGAGGTACTTTTTTATTTTACAGGAGGTTATTATGAACATAGTGCATTTACAAAAAGCTTTTGCTTTTATAGCAAGCGGATTAGTTGAAAAAGAAAAACTCTTAAAGGAATCACCGAACCGATATCCTTATAGCAAAAACTTGCAAAGAGGAATTAATATGTTTTTAGCTGCGTGTTTGGATATAGGGCACCTCGGCAAAAATGTTTTTAAATATGCCGACGAAAG
>JAAGKN010000519.1_pt1 | contig 83203 bp, 79 predicted proteins | sample 6206371 | NCBI WGS metagenome assembly JAAGKN01 (sample SAMN11533720, study PRJNA540317) | gut metagenome | isolation source: fecal pellets from male and female animal of same cohort | host: Peromyscus leucopus | place: USA:CA | collected 2017 | reverse complement strand
TCCATATCCTGCATATCTCTGTAGTGGTTCTCCAGAGTGGAGCAAACCTCTTTAAACTGTGCAAATGCCTCTGGGAATTCCTGCTCCATCTGAGCGATCGGCATAGGAGTACGAACACCGGCAACAACGTCTTCGCCCTGTGCATTCTTCAGGAACTCACCCATAAGTTTCTTCTCGCCTGTAGCAGGATCACGGGTAAATGCAACACCTGTACCACAGTCATCACCCATGTTACCAAATGCCATGGACTGTACGTTTACAGCAGTACCCCAGGAATAAGGGATATCATTGTCACGACGGTATACATTTGCACGAGGGTTGTCCCAGGAACGGAATACAGCTTTGATCGCGCCCATCAGCTGCTCCTTCGGATCATCCGGGAAGTCTGCACCGATCTTTTCTTTATATTCAGCCTTGAACTGATTTGCCAGTTCCTTCAGGTCATCTGCAGTCAGCTCAACGTCCTGCTGTACGCCTCTGTCTTCTTTCATCTTGTCGATCAGTTCTTCAAAATATTTCTTTCCAACTTCCATAACAACATCGGAGTACATCTGGATAAATCTTCTGTAGCAGTCCCATGCCCAGCGTGGGTTGCCGGACTTTTCAGCAATTACATTTACAACTGTCTCATTCAGACCAAGGTTCAGGATCGTATCCATCATACCCGGCATGGAAGCACGTGCACCGGAACGAACAGATACAAGAAGCGGATTCTCCTTATCACCGAATTTCTTTCCGGTGATCTCTTCCATCTTAACGATGTATTCATTGATCTGTCCCTGGATCTCATCATTGATCTCACGGCCATCTTCATAGTACTGTGTACAAGCTTCTGTTGTAATCGTAAATCCCTGTGGTACCGGAAGACCAAGGCTGGTCATCTCAGCAAGGTTTGCACCTTTTCCGCCGAGAAGTTCACGCATGTCTGCGTTGCCTTCACTGAACAAATAAACCCATTTGTTTGCCATGTCTATAAATTCCTCCTAAATTTAATAATAGTATTATGGTTTGACTTTCAAAATAACATTTGACTAGTCGCTGTGAACATTATAACACAAGTCCCCCCTAAAGATAAAGCATTTTTTTCCCAGAAACCCTTTTTTTAGCGTATTTCACAAAAACTTCTAGATTTTCTATTAAATTTCCATGGATATCTGTTGCAATTCATCGTGGTACAGAGGACGGAATTCACCAGACGCCAGATTTTCATCCAGTTTGATTCCCCCTATGGACACCCGTTTCAGATAAACGACATAACATCCTGCCGCTTTCAGCATCCTCTTCACCTGATGTTTGCGTCCCTCATAGATCGTGAGATGGCCTGAAAACACGGGCTGATCCTTTCTGTTTCCCGGTTTTATCCCTCTGGCCAGATCCTGTATATCCCCCAGAACCGCTGTCTCTCCCCGGACCAGACGGGAAGCGCCCGCCCTGCCGCCCCTCAGCTCGATCCCCTGTTCCAGCCGATGGTGGTCTTCCCTGGAGAGCTCACCAAGCGCCCAGAAGAAATAAGTCTTTTCCACATGATTCTCCGGATTCATGAGCTTCTGGTTCCAAAGACCGTCGTTTGTAACAAAAAGAAGTCCCTCTGTATCCTTATCCAGCCGCCCCACCGGATGAAGTCCCGGCACATCCGCACTGCTGAAATATTCCATCACCGTTCGGTGCCTGTCGTCCCTCACTGCCGTAATACAGCCCGCCGGTTTATGAAACATATAATACACATAAGAGTCTGTTTTCCTCTCCATCCCATCTCCTTCTTCCATCCTGCTATGGCAGATCTACACTTGAGAAGCCCCAAAAACATCCTGTGCTTTCGGGGCTTCTATTATTATGTTCTATTCGCGCTGCCTGACAGGCCGCAGCAGACGGCACAGACAATGCATAATAAAACACAGACTGCTGCTTCGCAGCTTTTATCACTTATAATTTACAATTTTGCCGAAATCTGCTTTGAGGGATGCTCCTCCCACAAGACCTCCATCGATATCCGGCTTGGAAAACAGCTCTGCTGCATTTCCCGCATTCACGGATCCGCCGTACTGAATACGGATCTCCTCTGCTGTGGCACTGTCGTATACCTCGGCAATACAGTCACGGATCGCCTTACATACTTCCTCTGCCTGCTCGGAAGATGCTGTCTCTCCCGTACCGATGGCCCAGATCGGCTCATAAGCGATAACTGCTTTCTTTGCCTGGTCAGAAGTCACATTCTGAAATGCGATCTTGATCTGCATACGGATCCAGTCAATGTAGATTCCCTGTTTTCTCTGTGTCAGGGACTCCCCGCAGCAGATGATCGGTGTGATGCCGTGTTCAAATGCTTTCAGCACCTTCTTATTTACTGTTTCATCGGTCTCTGCAAAGTATTCGCGTCTCTCAGAGTGTCCGATCACCACGTATTTCACTCCTGCATCGGTGAGCATGTTCGGAGCGATCTCTCCGGTATAGGCACCGCTCTCCTCATAATACATATTTTCTGCACCAATCTGAATATTGCTTCCCTTTGCCGCTTCCACGCAGGGGATGATATCGATAGCCGGTACACAGAATACCACATCTGCTTCTTCATTTGCCACAAGAGGTTTTAATTCATTTACCAGCGCAACTGCTTCACTTGGCGTCTTGTTCATCTTCCAGTTGCCGGCAATAATTTTTCTTCTAGACATAATTTATTTTTTCCTCCTTCACGGATCATTGATCTCTTCAAACGGATATACAGATCTCTATTTGTCATCAGCAGCTGCCACACCTGGAAGCTCTTTTCCTTCCAGAAACTCAAGAGAAGCGCCGCCGCCAGTAGAAATATGTGTCATCTTGTCGCCAAATCCCAGCTGGTTTACCGCTGCCGCACTGTCACCGCCGCCGATGATCGTAGTAGCGCCTTCCAGTTTTGCCATTGCCTCTGCCACTGCGATGGTTCCCTTGGCAAAGTTTGGCATCTCAAAGCAACCCATCGGTCCATTCCATACAACGGTCTTTGCACCAGCCACTGCCTCTGCAAAAAGTTCTGAGGTCTTTGGTCCGATATCAAGTCCTTCCATATCTGCCGGGATCTCACCGCGTCCAACGATCTTTGTGTTCGCATCATTAGAAAAATCATCTGCTACCACTGTGTCAATAGGGATCAAAAGCTTAACGCCTTTCTCCTCTGCCTTCTTTTCCATATCCAGGGCATACTGCTTGTAATCCTCTTCCAGAAGAGATTTTCCAACTTCCTCACCGTGAGCAGCCATAAAGGTATACGCCATACCGCCGCCGATGATCAGTGTATCTACTTTGTCAAGCAGGTTGTTGATAACTGAAATCTTGGAGGAAACCTTTGCCCCGCCGAGGATGGCTACAAACGGTCTCTCTGGATTGTTCACTGCATTTCCGAGGAAATCGATCTCTTTCTGCATCAGATATCCAACCACTGCTGTATCCACATAATTCGTAACACCTACGTTGGAGCAGTGTGCCCTGTGGGCTGTACCAAATGCATCGTTTACAAATACATCTGCCAGAGAAGCCAGGTCTTTGGAAAATGCCTCTTCGTTCTTTGTCTCCTCTGCACGGTAGCGGGTGTTTTCAAGAAGAACCACTTCTCCGTCCTTCATAGCCTCTACTGCTGCCTTTGCGTTGTCACCAACTACATTGTCATCTGCTGCAAATTTGACTTCCTGTCCCAGAAGCTCGGAAAGGCGTCCTGCAACCGGTGCAAGAGACAGCTCTGGCTTCGGCTCTCCTTTTGGCTTGCCGAGATGGGAGCAGAGGATCACTTTACCGCCATCTGCGATGAGTTTTTTGATTGTAGGAAGCGCTGCCACAAGACGGTTTTCGTCCGTAATCTTACCATCCTGCAGAGGTACGTTAAAATCACAGCGAACCAGTACCTTTTGTCCTTTTACATTAATATCATCTACTGACTTTTTGTTTAACATTGAATGAATCTCCTTTCAAAAATAGTTCCTGTTTCAGACTAAAACCAAAGTAGGATTGAAAACGGGCCCGGTCCTTGCAGACCGGACCCGTTTGGGTTTCAAATTTATATTCGCCGAAGTATCGATCATCGGCGGACAATCTTCCGTATATTAAGCCAATTCGCTGAGAAGTATTTGATTGTTCTTACCATCTGGCTTGTGTAAGAATTCTCATTGTCATACCAGGAAACAACCTGTACCTGTGTATTTCCATCATCCATAGGAGCTACCATGGTCTGGGTTGCATCAAAGATAGAACCTGCTGTAGCACCGATGATATCGGAAGATACGATCTCATCCTCATTGTAAGCATAGGACTCTGTAGCAGATGCTTTCATCTTAGCGTTGATCTCTTCAACAGTTACTTTTCCTTCTACAACTGCTACGAGAATCGTAGTAGAACCTGTAGGAGATAGGTACACGCTGTGCAGAACCGATCAGCTTTCCATTCAGTTCTGGAATAACAAGACCGATAGCTTTAGCAGCACCTGTGCTGTTAGGAACGATATTTACTGCTGCCGCACGGGATCTTCTTAGGTCACCCTTTCTCTGAGGACCATCAAGTGTCATCTGATCGCCTGTGTAAGAGTGAATTGTGCTCATGATACCGGACTTAACCGGTGCCAGGTCATTCAATGCCTTAGCCATAGGTGCCAGGCAGTTTGTTGTACAGGAAGCTGCGGAAATAACAGTATCCTCTGGCTTCAGTGTCTCATGGTTTACATTGTAAACGATGGTAGGAAGATCATTTCCTGCCGGTGCAGAGATAACAACTTTACGAGCGCCTGCTGTGATATGAGCAGAAGCTTTGTCCTTGGATGTATAGAAACCTGTACACTCAAGAACAACGTCAACTTTCAGGTCACCCCATGGAAGTTTCGCAGCATCTGCCTCTGCGTAAATTTTGATCTCTTTTCCGTCTACAATGATAGAATCATCTGTTGCAGAAACTTTATCAGCCAGAGCATATTTACCCTGAGAAGAATCATATTTCAACAAGTGAGCAAGCATCTTAGGGCTTGTCAAATCGTTGATCGCTACTACTTCATAACCTTCTGCTCCAAACATCTGTCTGAATGCAAGACGTCCGATACGTCCAAAACCATTAATTGCTACTTTTACTGCCATTTGTCGATTCCTCCTAAAAATATACTTGATTTACGTTTGTTAAAATTTATACAAACTCTCTGTTTCCTATTCTAACCAATTACAAAGCAAATTTCAAGGGGTAATATCGTTTTTTTTGAAATTTCTGCCGTTCCATGGCAAAAAGACAAGCCGGAGAAAACACCTCTCCGAAAAGAAGTGTCCTCGCCGGCTAAAAAATCAGGCAAATTCCATAACATGACGAATGACCTTTTGACCCTGGCAGACGCTGCGGATTGCTTCGTTGTTTCACAACTCCCGCAATCCTCAAACATTCGAAATCCGCTGATTTACTACGTAAATCGCTCCTTTCTCATGTTTGGCGGGTCCCAAGTTCAAATGCCTTATCATGCAAGCATGAACGGCATTTTGACCTTTTGACCCTGGCGGCATCACATCCTGTTATACAAATCCTCGTATTTTCTGGCGGAATTCGCCCAGGAAAAGTCCATTGCCATGCCGCGGTCAATGATCTTGTTCCAGTCGCGTCTCTTATTGTAGTAGATATATTTGGCGTAACGGATCGTGTTGAGCATCTCATGAGCATTATAGTTGGCAAAGGAAAATCCGGTCCCCTTGCTCTCGTACTCATTGTAGGGCTCCACCGTATCCTTCAGTCCACCCGTCTCCCGGACGATGGGCACGGTTCCATAACGGAGGCTCATCAGCTGGCTGAGGCCGCAGGGCTCAAACAGAGATGGCATCAGGAACGCATCACAGGAAGCATATATTTTGTGGGAACGCTCATTGGAATAAAAAATATTCGCTGACACGCGTTCAGGATATTTCCATGCAAAATGCCGGAAGAGGTGCTCATATTTTTCCTCACCGGTTCCCAGAACCACAAGCTGGGTATCCTCCGCACAGATTTCCTCGATCACATAATCAATAAGGTCAAATCCCTTCTGATCGGTAAGTCTGGACACAATACCGATCATAAACTTTTTATCATCCTGGGCAAGTCCCAGTTCTTTTTGAAGTGCCCGTTTGTTCTTAATCTTTTCTTTCCGGAATGTTCTGGCATCGTAGTGTGCTGCGATCATCGGATCCGTAGAAGGATTGTACTCATCATAGTCCAGACCATTTACGATTCCTGTAAGGCAGCCCGCCTTGGCATTGATCAAACCATCCAGTTTTTCTCCATAAAAAGGTGTCTTGATCTCTTCAGCGTAGGTATCGCTGACTGTAGTAATCTGGTCTGCATACACAATTCCACCTTTCAGATAATTGGCATCCCCATATGCCTCCAGCTTATCCGGTGTAAAATAATAGGCGTCCAGTCCGGCAGTATCCATTACCGTTTTCTTGTCCCAGATCCCCTGAAATTTCAAATTGTGGATCGTCATGATAGATTTGATGCCGCGGAAGAAATCTCCCTGCTGAAAAGAGTCTTTCAAATATACTGGAATCAAGCCGGTCTGCCAGTCATGGCAGTGAATAATATCCGGCCGGAAATCGATCAGCGGAAGGGAAGACAGCGCCGCTTTTCCAAAAAAGGCAAACTTCTCTATATCCTGATAAATTTCTCCATATGGTGTATTTCCATTAAAATAAAATTCATTGTCAAGAAAATAAAATTTAACTCCCTGGTATTCCATCTGGAAAATCCCCACATACTGCTTACGCCATGCAAGTTCGAGATAGAAATGAGTGACAAACTGCATCTGATTCCTATATTCTTCCGGGATCGCCGTATACTTGGGGATCATAACCCGGACATCGAATTCATCTTTATTAAAGTATTTTGGCAGTGACCCCACAACATCGGCGAGACCGCCTGTTTTAATAAATGGTACACACTCTGAAGCTACAAATAAAATCCTTTTCATGTCTTTCCCTCCATTCACATGGTATCCCATAAGTAATACGATGTTGGGGGCAGAAGGTATTTTGCCTTTTGCCCCTGGCATCATGATATGATTATAGTATACACTATTTGGGGAAGATAGAAAAGGATTTTTTTTATTTTACACTTCTATTGTTTACCCTTATTTTTGTATGGCACTGCTGCGCTGAATTTACCATAAACACGTTTTTTATCCGCACCAGTCACATATGCTCTGATCTTATAATAATAGGTTTTGCCGAATTTGTGTTTTATGCTGGTGCATTTGATGATCTTTCCCTTTCGGATCGTCTTTACACGGAAGTATTTTCCGTTCTTTTTCCTGCTCCGGTAGATCTGATAGCCTTTCGCCTTACTGACTTTCTTCCACTGGAGAGCAGCCTTTCCATCGCTCCAGTATTCCGCCGAAAGCTTTTTGGCCTTAGCCGGCGGCACCGTAACCTTAGCTATTGAACTGTAGCTCCCATAGGTTTTTTCTCCATTCGCTTCTATTTTGAATGCGCGAAGCCGGAAGCGGTGTGAGGAAGCATACCCATATTTTTGGGAACAGGACGTTGTTCCTCCTTTTGTGACCGTCTTTATCTTTTTGTACTTTTTCGTTTTTTCATCGTATCTGTAAAGCCTGTATCCACTGGCACCGCTGATCTTGTTCCACTTAAAATAGATGCGGTTCTTTCCTTTCTTTACCGTAGCAGTCAATTTTGGTTTCCCCAAAGCTTTCCCCGAAGGTGGAACAGTCGCATGAGCCTCAGATCCCACTATCGCCGGAAGGGCATTGGACAGTGTAAGCTTCACCTCCGACAGACTGCTGCTTTCCGCATACTTTATGACAGGAGCATTACCGCCATCTGTTTTACCTGCAAATTCCACCTTGATCTGACAGTCTGTGCTGTCAGGCTTCACGGACAGAATCCCCAGCTTCGCATTCTCACTGTTTTTGAATATATCCTGATTCTTTTTCCCCGACAAAATGATATCCACCATATAGGCGCTGCCCTCTTTTTTGACCACAGCGCTTTTCACGGTACTTGGAACCGAAGCGTCAAAGGTGAAATACGGCTGCCCCATCGTTCCGTTGGTGACAGATACCCGCAGCTGCACACGCAGAGACGTGATCGTCTTCGTCTTTCCCTCCGGTATGGTAAGTGATACAGACACATTATTTTTGTCTGCGCTAAGCGTACCGCTGCCGGTTCCTGCCGCTCTGGCAGCCGTAGGAACCGTGGCAGCAAGAACCAGTACTGCCACGAAGAGTAATATGATTTTTTTCAATTTCATACGAGCCTCCCTATCGATGTCACGATCCATATTGAGATCCTGTTAATGTAATATCCGGCAGAGAGTCCGGAAGCTGGATCATCTGTGTATCACTGACGATACGCTCTCCTTCCAGCGTCTGGGCATCGTCCACACGGTAAAGTTCACCGCGAACCCCTTTGATCTTCTTCAGAGAAGCGGCATCCCACTGACCAGGCTCTACATAGTATACCCATGTTCCATTTGAGGTCTCGCCAAGATTACCCTGCTCCGGCACATCGGCAAAAATAACCTGCCCCGCCTGAACCGCCTCATCTTTTGCACCAATTACATTTCCTTCGGTATCGTATAATATAACAACATTATAAGCGGGATTTCCTTTATAGGTTCCCGTAAATATCAAAGAACCCTTTTTGATCACATCCGAATCCTGGCCGCCATACTTATAGTCTGCAGCCAGCACACCAACTGCCGGCGTATTATCTTCTGCTCTCATAAATTCCAGATTGTCTCCCGATGGTCCGCATATCTCGATCTCCTGGATGGCAATCTCACCGGACTGTGGAATGGTCATTCTTACATACCTGGCATCGTAGGTACCGATCCAGCTGTCTCTAGATCCTTCCTTCACAGAATCAAACCACACGGTCTGTTCCCCGGTTCCGGACAATCCTGTATAACCTTCTTTTACTACTGTCCACGCAGTTCCATCCTGACTGACCTCGATGGTCATCCCGGTCAAAGCATCTCCCTGATATTTCAATGCCGTTACTTCCACAGTCTTATGCATATCAATGGTGATCACTGCGTCTCCTTCGCTTTTTCCGTGATAAGTCCCTGTCTCCGTTCTGTCCTGATCGAGAATCCGGTCGATGCTGTGGATTTTCTTTTCACCGATGCTGCCCGGATTTTCGTGATATCCGCTGTCAGGATCTTCGATATCCGAATCAATCGCCACATCATCCTCCGATGTCATGTTTGTTTCAACGGTCCATGCCTTTTTATCCAGCACACCATCTGTCTGGATCTTGACAGATCCCGCCTGAGCTGGATTGGAATAATTCAGATACTTATCCACTGCCCGTACTTCATACTCCATAACCCTGTTGTTTATAGAGGAAATAGAATCCACATATACCGTGTTCTGCGCGGTGTCAATTGGCTGGAAGCCAACTACCTTCGTCTCTTTCTTTCCATTTGAGATCATGGTTCTAAGAATCTCATAACCGAGTATCAATTCCTTATTCTGTTCTGTTGCAATAGCCACCTCTACCTGATTTGACTTTGCCGACACAGCAGCAGTTACCACATCCTGATTCAGGATCGTTCCCTCTTCACCGGTATGGGCGGCGCGGTAATCTCTGGCATCGTCATTTACATAATACAACGCCTTCGCCTCCGCTTCTCCGTACTTTTGGGCATAAGCCCTGGTTTCCTCGTCCGGCACCATGCCCCACCGCTGGAAAAACGGAAGAATATTTTTATTGGCTGCGGCACAGGCGAGACGCATAAGATTCTGGTCCGTGTCCCCTTTTAATGACAAGCCTGACTGTGGCGCCTTTTCAGGATTTCTGGAATAAGTATCCACACGGGCGAAGAAGAGGCTGTTAAACTGATCTTCATAATCATCAAAGATGTGTCTGTCATCCGTATGATCGTCAAATGCCAGATGAAGCTGCCAGTATAATGCCAGCTGTGTGCCCACATTGGAAGAGCGGCCAAGGGTTCCTGATGTCACTTTTTCGTACACCTTGGCATATTGGAACCTGGTCTTACCCGGTGTCTTTGTCAGAAGCTGTGCAAAATAGTTATTCGTAATCTCCGCCACTGCATAAGTTCCCTGATTGATGTTATGTCCGATCTCATGGGCAACACCCCATCCGAAACCAGACCAGTCATTCGGTCCACCCGCCAGCGTGGCCGATCCCCACTCCACTCCTATGTGGTTTCCGGAAGCATACATAAAAGCGCCCGCAAACATTCTCATGTACCGTATATTTAGATGCTGTGCAGGCAGGGCATTATTACCTCTCTTAGTGCCTGCATCATCACTGAGCCCTTTGTGCTGGTAGAACAACGTCATCGTATCTTCCATTGCCTTCAGGGCATTATTTAATTTTTCTGTCTTGTCTTCCGCATTCTTAATCGCCGCCCACACCTGTGTGGCAGGAACCGAATACATCATATCTTTCATCATGATATCCGTCGCATTCAGAATACAGTTCGTTACATCGTAATCATAATCTACATTTTTTGTTCCGGTATGTTTTTCCTCGTGTCCCGGCTGAATCGTATTGACATAGCTCTCTAGCTGTTTTACATACGCGCTGACCGCCTCGGTCCGCTCACTGCCGGTCTTCCCATATACACTTAATACCGGAATACTGCTTCCGCCGCTGATGCGGACAGCATACTGATCAGAGGAATTATTTCCATTGTAAGCGATATAGAGCTGACCGCCCCTCTCAAATGTATTGGAAGTGAGCTGGGGAACCGTGATCTCATTTCTACCTATCTTCAAATTAATGGATTTGGCGAGGCTGTCTGCCTCTGCATGATGCTGGGTCACAATCAGCTGAAGATTCGTGGAATCTCCGGTTCTCTTTGTGTTATGCCCCACATATACCAGAAGTGTCTCACCGGCGTATGCAGTCTTTCCTAATGGCTGCCATGGATTTAAACCGCTGAAGCCAAGATGTTTATCCTTCTGCGCCGTGATCCTGTTATCCACTTCAAAAGAAGGATCCAGCCTGGAATTCAAGATCTCTCTTGCCGTCTTGATCTCCAATGTCAGCTCCTGGAATAGTGGATGTTTTTCTCCGCTCTCCGTGTCTATCGTATTGAGCCGCTCTTCCAGAACAGCGATAGCAACTTCTGTCACATCTTTGCGCAGGGTAGTATGCATTTCATCTTCATAAAGTCCCATGATATCATCTTCCAGAGAGTCGTATTTGTGAAAATGTATCTCCCCGACCATGAGGTCTCCAGAACCTCCCCAGCTTCTGCCAAGGCACATGTGGATCTTATTCGCCGTGATCGCACCATCAAATTTTACAATATAATAAGGATTATTATTTTCATCTTTTTTCTGAATCAGACGGGCGTTTACAATCTGCTCCTTATCTGGATTTTCCCTGTTCCAGTATCCGATTCTCACAACATCCGCCGCGGTCTTCTGATCCGCAGCTGCAAAGGTCATATAGTTCATCGGATAATCATCATCCAGGGTTATGATCATTCCCTTGGAAATGCTTGGATAGGCGACTCCATCATCCCAGTCAGACTTGATCCAATAGGAACCAAAATTATTATCCACCAGTCCCAAAGCACTACCAGCAGATGTATCCAACGGACTGCCAGCCATCTTAGCACCCCCGCTTCCACCGATTGTTGCATTTACAATATGGTCACTCAAAACACCCTCGCCCTTGGAGGTATTTAAAAGTTTATACGTGGGAAGCTGAGGCAGCGCATCCACTTTTGTGACTGCTGAGGATACAAGGGAAGCCTTGCCCCATCCCAGATCATTCCAGCTTATGACATAAACTGAATACTCTACATTGTCCTCCAGGCCGGATATCACATAACGGGCATCCTTCAGCTTTCCGGTTCCTGCCTTGACAGGCTGGAAATCCTTCACCACCGGCTTAAATTCTGTATCTGTTGACTTTTTGTAATATACCATATAGCCGTCCGCATCCTCCATGTCCTTCCATGACACGCTGATAGAACGGTATCCCCCTTCAGCCTTTACATAATCCGGAGGATCCGGCAGTTTCTGTGGTTTGGGGATTCCGGTCTGCTCATTGGACCAGGGGCTCTTCCAGTCTCCATTTACCGAACGTACCTTGATCTTATATTTTTCATAATTGATGAGGTTTTTATCGTTGATCGCGCTGACCGTATGTACCGTATCGGAAACGCGGACGATCTGTGTCTCATTCTCTGTCTGGCCTTTCACAGGACCAGATACATAGACTTCATAACCTGTGATATTGGTCTGCGCACTCCAGGACACCGTCAATGCCTTATTTTCCGATACCGGGATATTTAGTGTCGGTACGTCAAGCTGTGGAGGGGCAATACGGTCTTCCATGTTGTTGACAAACTCCACCTTCGCCAGATTGACCAGCGGCTCGCTTTTTCTCGTACCGGTGATCTTGATCGTCACTCTTTTAACGGCAATCTGCGTTCCCAAATCCAGGATCAGTGAACCGTCTGCATCCACATGAACCTTCGGCTCTGCCGAATATGCCCGCAATGACATGCTCTGTTTCGATTCTGTGTTGAGAGGAATCGTCAGCTCCTGCTCACTCCCATTCTCATCGACAGTAACTATTTTTGCTTCTCCATCCAGGATCCCGCTGGAGACATCTTCTCCATCTTCCGTTTTCATTGGCGCATGAATGGCGATTCCCTGTATCTTTGGGATATCAGAGGTGTCCTGTGTCCCATCCTCTGCTAACGTAAACTCAAGAGCCACTGGATTACTGGCTGAGATCGCTGCACTGGCATCGGATGGTTTCAGAACAATACCCGCGGAACGGCTGAGAAAGGCCTCCATGCTGCCCTCTACCGATGTTCCCCCCATCGCCTGCACCTTTCTGAGAAGCGCCAGCTTTTCGATGTTGGATTCCTGTTTTTCATCGATTCCCTGTACCAGATTCTGCAGATCCACCAGATCCGTACTTCCATCCTGGTTCAGATCGGTATCGTTTTTTTTCGGATCCTCCCGGACCGCTGACAACATCAGCTCGGTATCCTTCTGGTCAATCACACCATCTCCATTGACGTCTCCCTGCCGGATCCATCCGGGACTGGCACCTCTTCCATTCTCATAGCGGGCTGCCCAGACCTGAATCTTTGACACCCAGCCTTTGGACACCTGAACCTTCTGTTTATAGTCAGCAAATTTATCGGACTTGATCGTAACGGTGTAATCTCCCTGAGGGACATCAAACCGTACAGTTTCTGATGCTGCGTCAGTACCGCCAAAATCCAGTTCTTTGGATTCCTTTACCTCGTCACCGCCACGGATCTGTACCGCTGCCTTCCCCTGAAAAGGGAACAGACGGGAAGACCGGATTTCTACTTCCAGTCCACTCTCTGCCCGTGACACACTTTCACGAATTAAATTTTCACTGCTCTCCAGGGGCGTTTTATCCGTCCGGGAACTTGCACCAGCTGGTGCGGCAGACGCTGTCCAGGTCTGGAAAGCCAGACATCCGGTGAGCAGTATAGCGATGAATCTCCTCATTTTCACGCTTCCTTTCCAAAAAATAATTTCATGACTAAAACACCGGGCTGTCGCATTGCTCCGTTCCTCATAATAGACGCTCGCAAAGTCATGGAAAATATTTATGCAAGCATGATATTTTCCATGACTCTGCTCACTGTTTTAGTCATTTTGGGTAATGCTACCATATTTTTACGCATAATTCAACAAAAAAATACGGGGAGCTGGTCTGTCTCTTTATCCACCTTCTGCCACGCACACAAAAAAGTCCGGCAAATCAGCCATATTAGGGCATTTGTCAGACTTTTCCTTCATAAAAATTTTATGATTTCACCAGCGTTTTTCCAGTGCTTCCAGCCCCTTGTAGAGTCCTGTCGCCACAATACACAGGATCACAATGCTTAAGATCACATAATCCAGTTTAAATACCTGGCTTCCGTATACGATCAGATAACCCAGTCCCGCATTGGCGGCAAGAAATTCACCAATGATCACGCCTACCAGGGACAGACCAATATTGACCTTCATATTACTGACGATCGTATGCGCATTTCCCGGAAGGACAATATACCTCAGTATGTCGATGCGGTTTCCTCCCAGTGTGCGGATCAGCTTGATCTTCTCCTCCTCTACCGAACAGAACGCGGTAAACAGTGTAATAATGCTTCCGAACACAGCCACCGATACAGCCGCCACGATGATGGTCTTCATATTATTTCCCAGCCAGACGATAAATACCGGAGCAAGGGCTGTCTTAGGCAGGCTGTTCAGCACCACCAGATAGGGTTCACTCACCTTTGCCACTGTTTCGTTCCACCAGAGCAGGATGGCAGTGAGAATTCCAAAAAACATGATAAAAAAGAAACTTAAAAAGGTTTCAAATAATGTCACTCCGATATGGTAATAAATACTCCCGTCTGCCGAGAGCTGGACAAAGCATTCTGCCATGCGGGAGGGACTGCTGAATACAAAGGGATCAAGGATCCCAAAATGAGCGGTCACTTCCCAGACCAGGATAAAAATGATAAATATACTGATCTGAAGTATCCTTACCTTCCGTTTCTGACGGATACAGGAAAGGATAAATTCCCGCTGGCGTTCCGATACGTCCCCAGAAAGACTACGCTTTAATTTTCGGATCGATATTTTATTTTCCACCGTTCAATTCCTCCCATATTTCATTGAAATAATCTTGAAATTCCGGTGTACTTCTCGCCTTAAAAGGAGTAATCTCTCCCTCATAACTGAGGTCGATGCGAAACTCTTTTTTTAACTGCGCAGGTCTTGAGGTGAGGACCAGAACCCGGTCACCCATACTGATGGCTTCCGAAATATCATGGGTGATGAGGATCGCCGTCTTTTTTTCTTTTTTTATAATCTTCCAGATATCGTCCGAGACCTCCAGTCTGGTCTGGTAGTCCAGCGCCGAAAATGGTTCGTCTAGAAGAAGCAGGTCCGGTTCCATCAATAGTGTACGGATCAAGGCAACTCTCTGACGCATGCCGCCGGAGAGCTCTGATGGCTTTGCCTTTTCAAAGGACACCAGACCATATGTTTGAAACAAATGATTCAACAGCATGATTTTGTCCCTGTCCTGGCTTTTCTTCTGGATCGATAAGCCCAGCGCCGCATTCTGCCAGGTATTTTTCCAGTCCAGAAGATGATCTCTCTGAAGCATGTAACCGATATTCACACCAGATTTATCCCGCTGTGTATTTTCAATCAAAACCTCTCCGGAATCCGGTTCGATGAGACCGGCAATGATAGATAGCAGAGTGGATTTTCCGCAGCCGCTGGGACCAACGACAGCGAGAAATTCTCCTTCTTTCACATCAAAGCTCAGATCGTCTAAAGCGAGGGTTTCTCCGTTTACACTGTGGTAGGAATAGGATATATGACGAAATGACAAAATATTTCCCATACGCTGCCTCCCCTGTAGATATACCTCATTGTATGAAATTTTTGTCATTTTGTGAAAAAACCGCTATGTATATTCGGTTAAACAACCGGCAACGATAGGGATAACATGGCACTAAACATACACAGAAGAAAGGTTGCAAGGTTGAAAGAAATCTTTCAACCTATCAAGTTTGTGCGCGCACGCCCAAACTTGTGTGATGCGCAAAATACGTGCGCAGATGGAGGAAAACATGAAAAAAATTGCTTTTTTTGATACGAAGCCATATGACAGAATATGGTTTGACGAATACAATGAATCATTAGATATTGATTATTTTGAGGGAAAGCTGACTCCCAAAACCTGTAAACTGGTCCGTGGCTATGACGGAGTCATCGCCTTTGTCAACGATGAGATCGACAAGACGGTGATCGATACTTTATATGAAGAACAGGTCCCGGTTCTTGCCATGCGGTGTTCCGGCTTTAACAATGTGGACATCCAGGCAGCAAAGGGGAAGGTAAAAGTACTGCGCGTCCCCTATTACTCACCCTACGCTGTGGCGGAACACGCCATGGCACTGCTCCTCACATTAAACCGAAAAATACACAAGGCATACATCCGGACCAGGGATTTTAATTTCAGCCTGAACCGCCTCATCGGCTTTGATATCCACGGCAAGACAATCGGCGTTATCGGTACCGGACAGATCGGACGGGTTTTTATCAATATCTGCCGGGGTTTTGGAGCAGAAATCATCGCCTATGATCCCTATCCGGTAAAGGATTCAGATATCCCTTATGCAGACCTGGACACTCTGTTTGCCAAAAGCGACATCATATCCCTCCACTGTCCGCTGACCAGGGAATCCCATCACCTGATCAATAAAGACAGCATTGCCCGAATGAAACGGGGTGTTTATATTATCAATACTTCCAGAGGAAGCCTGATCGAGAGCCAGGCGCTACTGGACGGACTGACCTCTGGCAGAATCGGAGCGGCGGGGCTGGACGTATACGAGGAAGAATCGGATTTATTTTATGAAGATTTTTCCAATATCGTCATCAAGGATGACATCCTCTCGATCCTGGTGTCCCGTCCAAATGTCATCCTCACCTCCCACCAGGCATTTCTCACGGAGGAAGCACTGAAAAACATTGCCAGTGTCACCCTTTCCAATCTGGATGAATATTATCACACGGGAAAATGCTCAAATGAGATATAGTGTAATAGTTTTGTAATTAATCAGACTGTATTACAAAACCATTACACTAGCATTTCCATCAATTCAGTTGTGTGAAACCGGCGGTCTACTCTTGTCGAAAAATATCCTTTTACCACATGCTCCAATTCCTTCTGCACTGGTTCTTTCACGCTGAAAGTATAGAGTTTCTCTACAGGAGTAGCAAGAATACGCTGCAGGATGTATGTAGTGGTCCCCATTATTTTAACCGCACCTTTCCCGCTGTGAGGCGCTTTTTGATAACACTCTTCACACAGAATTCCCGCCTGCTGATTATGAAAATAATATAGCTCTTCTTTTTTTCCACAGTCAATACACGCAAATAAACGGGGTGCTTCCCCGTTTACTGCGATCATTTTAAATTCAAAAATCGTCTTTACAAGGACCCGGTTCAGCGACGGTACTTTGAGAGCCCGCAGGGACTGGTAGAGAAGCTTTAATACCTCTCTGGCATCCAGGTCTTCCCTGGTAAAATAATCTGCCACTTCACAGAAATACATTCCCATGTAGATATCCTCCAGCTCCTCCCGCAGCTCTGAAAAATAATTCTTTACTTCGACAGAAGATACCGTATAAGAATCCCTGCCCCGGTATACACTAAATTCCCCAAAGGTAAAGGGCTCACAGGCCGCCAGCAACGGACTCTTTGCCCGTCTCGCCCCTCTGGCAAAGGCAGAGATCCTGCCCCGCTCCTTTGTAAGTATCACGATCCGTTTGTCATTTTCACCAACCGGAGTGCCCGAAAGCACCATTCCCGTCACTTTTTCCTGCATGCTGCATCGACTCCATACGATTAGACTCTTTCATTCTCCCAGAATGCTCCCCATATTCATCCGTTGTGTTTCTCGCGGAATCTACGTATTTTAAGTAATCCGACACTTTTCCGCTTTTTGCAAAATCATTCCAGCTATCACCCTGCATATTGGTTTCCTCCGTGGTTTTTTTCTCCGCCGGAAGGATCACGTTAAGTTCAGAAAATCATCTTTCCCCTGAATCCATCCACCGGTGTTCACTTTATAGATTCTCCACAAAGGAATGGCGCTATACTAGAACATTCTGCCAGATCATCCATCCAGCTTCTTGTTGTACCCAAAATTTTTCAAAAGAAAATCACTGTCGCGCCAGTCTTTCTTGACCTTCACCCAGAGCTTCAGGTTCACTCTCTTTTGTAAAAATTCCTCGATCTCTACCCGCGCCTGGGTTCCGATCTTTTTCAGCATCTGTCCCTGTTTGCCAATGATGATCCCCTTATGGGAATCCCTCTCGCAGATGATGGTGGCATCAATATCATATAAATTTTTATTATTATGGCGCAGTTTCATCTGATCCACTGCCACCGCGATGCCATGGGGAATCTCATCAGAGAGGAGACGCAGCGCTTTTTCCCTGATCAGTTCCGCTACGATCTGGCGCTCCGGCTGGTCCGTCACCGTATCCTCATCATAAAACTGTGGTCCTTCTGGCAGATACCCGAACATCACATCGATCAAATGTTCCACGCTCTCACCGGTTCTGGCAGACACCGGAATGATCTCGGAAAAGTCCATGATCCCCCGGTAAGCATCGATACACTCCAATAAGTGTTCTTTTTTCACCGTATCGATCTTGTTCATCACAAGAATCACTGGAATATTCGCTTTTTTCAGCTGTTCCGCAATATGGCGCTCCCCCTTGCCGATAAAGGTCGCCGCCTCCACCAGCCAGAGGATCACATCTACTTCGTCAAAAGTCCTCTCTGCCACAGTCACCATATACTCACCCAGTTTATTTTTCGCCTTATGAATCCCCGGCGTGTCCAGAAACACGATCTGCCCTCTCTCGTCATGAAAAATGGTCTGGATCCGGTTCCTGGTAGTCTGGGGTTTGTTGCTGGTTATGGCGATCTTCTGGCCAATGATCCGGTTCATCAGTGTTGATTTTCCCACATTCGGCCGCCCCACCAGAGAGACAAAACCGGCCTTAAATACAATATCCTGATCTGATTTTTCCATACTATCCTCTCATCCTTCAGCCTGGCAGCGCAAACTGCCAGACAGCAAATCGGCACTACATTGTCACCGTAACTTCAAATAACTTTTCGTTCCTCTTTACTTTTTCTTCATTTCCCAGTACACAGATCCGGTTTTCAGAGAGAATGGCTTCCACCATTTCTGCGCAGCCGCGGATGTCTTCTTCTCCGGCAGCCAAAATCTCGTCTCTCTCTCTCTGAACATCTTCTTCCGTGATTCCGGTGATATAAGCTGACATGGACCGCCCGCCCTTCGCCCTCGGAGGCAATGGTGTATCTATGGAACTGATGGTTCCTATGATAAATTTGGTCATATCACGTTCATCTGCTTCAAAATTCCTCAGATATTCCGGCACGCTCTGGTATACCACATTGGTTTCAGAAAGTTTTGGATCACGGTAGGATACAAAATATCCCTCCCCGCTGTCTGAAAATCCACACATAATACCGTAGGCACCACCCTTAACACGCACTTCATTCCACAGATATTCATAGCTCAGTATGGATCTCAACACCTTATAGACACCACTGTAGCCGATACCCTGTTTCCTGTAATCTCCCACTCTTGCCACATACTGTACCTGTCCAGCCGTAAGGAACCCCTCATTACATGGGATTTCCTCCTGGGACAGATCCGGTTTTGGCCTCTCAGCATCCTTCTTCTCAGGCAGACGCTCCGCCAGTGCAGTAAATGCCTTTTCAAATACTGGATAGTCTGCCTCTGCACAGGTGATCCCCGCCAGCATTTGATCCCGGACAAAGATATTCTCCACGAGAAACTTTAATATCTGAATCAGATTCTCCTTAAGGCTGTCAAAATTCTGATCCAGCTCTTTTAAGAAACGGTAATAGGAAATTCCGCTGAAGGCCTCATCGTAACCGGATGGCTCCGACAGATATGCCAGTCCGCGGCTTACCGCCGTGCTGTGTCCCGCCGAGATCAGCCGCATCTGCAGGGAAGAACACTGTTCGGCGACGATCTCTTTCAGCCTCCTTTCATCCTCCAGATGGGAGCTGCTCACCGCTTCATAAAACAGATCCAGGATCTTTTCTGTCTTGTCGGTAAATACCTTGGTCCCAAAGGAAGCATAGGCATCATAATGCCCCTTTTTTACCCGGCTCCTCATGATCTTCGCATCAAAAGACATATCTCCCGCATTCTGCAGGATCTCGTTGGAATAATCCAGCTTGTCATGCAGGTCCGTGTCCACACAGCCCAGAACCGACATAAGAAGGCTTATATAGGGGGCATAATCCGCCAGCCATGGTTTGATATCAAATAAAAGGTTGATGTAGCTGATGCCGTTGGTAAAATAATCGTGATGAATGACATCGCAGCCTGCTGCCCGTTTTTTATTATTGGAAAACCCAAGAGCTTTCTTTCCGATATCTTCCCTTGCCAACAGCGGAATTTTCTCCAGATCCTCTTTAGGCGACGGCTCTTCCTGATACTCTCTGAGCTCCCTTGTCTGGCGTATCAATTCCTCTCTTTCTTTCTGGGAAAGAGTTTCCAGATACCCGGCAAGACGCTTCGCTTCCTTCTCTTCCATCTGTGTGGTCAGCCCGGTCTTTGGCTCCACTGTCACCACCGAACGATGGGGGTTATCCAGCAGATATTCCCGGATCAGGGACTCAAAGTATCCCTCATCCATCTTTTTCCGCAGTTTTTCAAAAGTATCGTTGGCACGTATATGGATAAATGGCTTATCACTGTCATATAGCCAGCTGTCAAAGATCTGGAGACCATACATCAATCCCTTGGGATAGGAGCCGAAATCCGCCTCACGGTAACGGAATTCCAGGGAATTCAGCCCTGCATTCAGAGAATCCCGGTTGATCCCCTGCTCCACAAGCTCTTCCAGCTTCTCTCGTATCACTGCGACAAACTGCTCCTTTTTGTCACCAGCAACATTTTTGGCAATAATGGAAAATACGGGCTGGCAGATACTTTCCTCAAAAAAGCTGATGATCTCGCTTCCGATACCGGCATCAAGAAGTGCCTGTTTCACCGGGGCACCCACCCCCTGCACCAGCACATAATTCAGCACCTGAAAAGCGATGTAGAGATCCCTGTCCAGAGACGTACCGGTAACCGCATTGTAACTAAAATACGTCTTATCCTCTTCGCTCTCCCCCTCTGTCAATGAGTAGTATACCTTCATATCTTTCGGTGTTTCAAAAGCCTTCTGGCGCTTCACCTCAGAATCCACCTCCAGATAGTCAAAACGACTCAGGTATTTTTCATCGATCCACTTCAGCTTTTCCGCCATATCCAAATCTCCGTACAAGTAGATATAGCTGTTGGAAGGATGATAGTATTTTTTATGAAAATCCAGATACTGCTGATAGGTCAGGTCCGGAATGTTCTCCGGGTCCCCTCCCGATTCAAAACCATAGGTCGTATCCGGAAACAGGGACTGCTGAATCTTTCTCTCCATCAGCTGTTCCGGAGAAGAATACGCACCCCGCATCTCATTGTAGACCACCCCATTGTACTTCAACGGGCCTTCCGGTTTCTCCAGCTCGTAGTGCCACCCCTCCTGCATAAAGATCTTTTCTTCCTGATATATATTGGGATAAAATACAGCATCCAGATAAACGTGCATCAGATTCTGAAAATCCTTTTCATTGCAGCTCGCCACAGGATACACCGTCTTATCCGGGGCGGTCATGGCATTGAGGAAGGTGTTCAGGGACCCTTTCGCCAATTCGATAAAGGGATCCTTCACCGGAAATTCCCTGGAACCACATAATACCGTATGTTCTATAATATGTGCTACTCCTGTAGAATCCTTGGGGGGAGTCCGGAATCCGATAGAAAATACTTTATTGTCGTCTGCGGTTTCGATCAAGACCACCTTTGCTTTTGTCTTCTCATGCTCCAACAGATACCCCTGGGCATCCAGCTCAGTCAGCTCCTGTTGTACAACTGTTCGATATCCTTCTACTGCGTTCATACGATCTCCATTTCTGTCAGGGAAATTCTTCCCCGCTACTTTTCTTTCTTTTTCTGCGAAACGGCTTTCTTTTTCACTGTCTTCGCCGTCTTTCTTTTCGTGCCGGTCTTTGACTCCGTGCAGTGGAAAATCTGTACCGCTGACGGGGCCAGCACAAACTCGATGGACTGATCCATACCGTCATATTCCACGGCACGGGACTGCCTCAATCTTGGATTAATGTTTCCTTTTCCGCCAAAGGCTATACTGTCACTGTTAAATATTTCTTTAAATTTCCCAGTAAATGGAACTCCCAGCCGGAACTCTTCATATGCTACAGGTGTAAAATTACACACCACAAGCAACGTCTCTTTTTCATGTTTTCTCAAAAAGGCAATGACGCTGTGGTCTGCATCCAGCATACTGACCCACTGGAACCCCCCGGGATTGTAATCCTCCGCGTAAAGAGCCGGATGTTCTTTATAAAAACGCCAGAGTCCCGCCACGTAATCCTTTAGCATGGAATGGGGAGACTTGATGGCGATGATCTCTCCTGAACTGCTGGCGGCCGCCTGTTGATCCTGCAAAAGTTCCCAATCCAGCTGTCTCTCCTCGCTCCATTCCCGTTCCTGGCCAAATTCCTGTCCCATAAACAGGAGCTTCTTGCCCGGATGTGCCACCATATAACCATAGGACAGCCTCAGCTCTGCCAGCTTCTGCTCCGGCGTCCCCGGCATTTTCCCATACATGGAACCCTTGCCATGCACCACCTCATCGTGGGAAAATACAAGCATAAAATTTTCTGAATAATTATATACCATGCTGAAGGTCAGCATCCCATGCCGTCCTTTGCGAAACAGAGGATCGGTGCGTATGTATTCCAGATAATCGTTCATCCACCCCATATTCCACTTCAGATCAAATCCAAGACCTCCCTCCTCCGGCAGCCCTGTGATCATGGGAAATGCCGTGGACTCCTCTGCAATGGTTATGGTCCCGTCTTTTCTGTCTTTTACCTTCTGGTTCAGCTTCTTTAAAAACTCCACTGCCTCCAGGTTCTCATTGCCGCCGTACATATTTGCCACCCATTCTCCATCCTGTTTTCCATAATCCAGATAGAGCATAGAGGCCACGGCATCCAGCCGAATCCCGTCTACATGGTACTGATCCAGCCAGAACAGTGCATTTGCCACGAGAAAATTCACCACCTGGGGGCGTCCATAATTGTAGATCAAAGTCCCCCAATGAGGATGCTCGCCCTGCCTCTTGTCCAGATGTTCATACAGACAGGTCCCGTCAAACCGCGCCAGGCCATGCTCGTCCTTGGGGAAATGCGCAGGCACCCAGTCAAGAATAACTCCGATACCATTCTGATGAAGGGTGTCCACAAAAAACATAAAATCTTCTGGAGTGCCGTACCGTGAGGTCGGCGCATAATACCCCGTCACCTGATAGCCCCAGGATGCATCCAGGGGATGCTCCATCACCGGCATCAGTTCCACATGGGTATATCCCATCTCCTTACAGTACTGGCTCACCATCGGCGCCAGCTCCCGGTATGTATAAAATTCCTTTTCGGCATCCGGTCCATCCGGCTGTGGCTTTTTAAAAGATCCTAGCTGCATCTCATAGACAATGACAGGTTCTTTTGTCAGATCCGTCTTTCTGCGCTGTTCCATCCACTTCTCATCCTGCCACGAATATCCGCTGATATCCCATACCACACTGGCGTTGGCAGGTCGTTTTTCACAATAATAGCCATAGGGATCTGATTTTAAAACGGTCTTTCCATCAAATCCATGGATCTCATATTTGTACAGATATCCCTCTGACACACCGGGCACAAACAATTCAAAAATCCCAGACTCCAGCCGCTTCATCGGATTTACCCTGCCATCCCAATGATTGAAATCACCCACAACACTCACAGAGACTGCATTCGGCGCCCACACAGCGAAATACGTCCCCTTAAATCCACAGGCTGTCCCAGGATGTGCTCCAAGCTTTTCGTAGATCCTGTCATGGATCCCCTCCCCGAACATTGCTGCGTCCATCACATCAACAAAATCCTCCAGGGCGTAAGCATCACACAACTCCATGCTGTAATCTTCATATTCTACACTATAAGAATATTCAGGAATCTTCTTACACCCAAGGAATACCGCAAAATATCCCTCTTCGTCCATCTTTTTCATCGCCACCGGGCGGCTTTTTCCTTTTACTTTCACAGATACCTTTGCCGCTCCCGGAAAAAAGCAGCGTACCAGCACGTCCCCCCGCACCTCCACCGGCCCCAGTACATGTTTCGGGTTTGTGCACTCCGCATATTCCAGATCCTCGATCTCCGGCCAATCCATATAATCATCCAGCTTTAATCCCATCATGCTCCTCCTCTCATCATTCTTCGTACCATTCCAGAATCCTCTCACCATCCTCTGTATATCTTGGCTCTGACTCCGGTGTATATTTTTTCAAAAGATGCTCCATAGGAAACGTATACAAAAAAGCAGTTGTCCCCGGCACAAATGCCAGAATCATCGGTACCAGCGATTGTACCACCGGAGACGGGAACAAAAGGGGTAAAAATATCCCGGTGATGCCCGCCAGCAGGATCACCACTAACACCAGCGTGTGGGCAAAATGACGAAACGCGCAAAACAGGGAAAAACGAAATATCTGCACGATCTTCATCGAAAAACGGGATAATACACAAAAGGCATAGGACATAATGCAAAGCACGATCAATGCCAGCGCCAGGTAAACCCCGATCAGATATCCGCCATATTCAGACTGATTATTGACGATGGTAAAATTAAAAAATAAAAGTCCAAATACAGCCGCAAAAACCACCCAGATCAACGTGGCAGGTGCAAAATTTTGTTTGAAACTTCTCCAGAACTCCGTCCACACGTAACTCCTTCCCCTGCGCAGCACCTTTGCGCTCACATAATAAAGAGATGTCGTCGCCGCCCCGATGGTAATCAAAGGAATACAGAATACCACATAGATCAGACTGAGCCATCCAATATCAAAAACCTTCGACAATGCCCTCATAACACCATTGTCTGCATTAAAAAAACGTTCCATGATCGGTTATTTCCCCCTGTCATCTAAATCCTATGTATAAACAATCCACTTCTAAGTTTTGGCTCAAACCAGGTAGATTTCGGCGGCATCAAAAGACCGTTATCCGCCACGTCAAAAAGCTCGATAATGGATGTCGGATACATGGAAAATGAAAGGCACATATCTTCACTGGCTCTGCGCTCCAATTCCTGCAGCCCGCGGATCCCTCCGACAAAATCAATCCGGCTGTCCGTCCTGGGATCTCCGATGCCAAGTACCGGTCCCAGCAGGTTATCCTGCAGAACAGATACATCCAGACTTTCCACTGCATCTTTTCCCTCAAACAACTCTGGTTTTGCCGTCAAAACATACCATTTCCCTTCGGTATACATACCAAAAGTTCCCTTTTTCTCCGGTGACACCGGTGTCTCAGACTCCTCCACCTCAAATTTCTCCTTTACTTTTCCCAAAAATTCATCCAGGGAAAGGCCATTCAGGTCCTTCAAGGTACGGTTATAATCCATGATCATCAACTCATCATGAGGAAACAACACAGAAAGGAAGTAATTGAATTCTTCCTCCCCGGTATATCCTGGATTTTCTTCCCGCCGTTTCAATCCCACCTTTACCGCAGAGGCCGCCCGGTGATGCCCGTCTGCAATATAGATCTTATCAATCCTCTGAAATGCCTGATAGATCGTGTCCACATCTTCCCTGGCGCCTATCTTCCACACCCGGTGGGAGATCCCGTCCACCGCCGTAAAATCATATACCGGTTCCGTCTTCACATACTTCTCCACCACCCGGCTGATCTCCGGATCGGCACGGTAGGCAAGAAAGATCGGTCCGGTCTGTGCCGAACAGGTATCCACATGGGTAATGCGGTCCACTTCCTTATCTGCTCTTGTATTTTCATGCTTTTTTATCACCTGATTCATGTAATCGTCCACAGAAGAACATGCTACCAGCCCCGTCTGGGTTCTCCCATCCATCTCCAGCTGATAAATATAATATACCCGGTCCGGATCAGTAATATAGACGCCGTCCTCAATGTCCTTCTCCAAAAGCTCCCTCGCCTTTTCATAAACCTCAGGGGCATAGGTGTCCACGGAATCATCAAAACTGGTCTCTGCCCTGTCAATCTTTAAAAAAGACATGGGCTCTCTCTGAACCTCTGCCTTTGCCTCCTGCCTGTTATAGACATCATATGGTAACGCTGCCACTCTGTCCGCCAGCTCTGCCGCCGGGCGCACACAGCTGAATGGTCTGATCTCTGCCATGTTTTCCTCCTTATCGCCACACCTGTCCGTGACCTCTTTAAGATTTCGTAAAACTCATATTCTTAGTATAACGAAAAAAGGAAAAGAAAACAAGTCCTTCTAAAATACTTTACAGTTCATTCACAAATAAGAAAAAGATGCTTTAAGGGGCTGTCAGTAGATAAGACAGCCCCGTTCCTTGATGAGAGACCTAAAACTTCCATTCTGCACGGAAACGCTCCCTCTTATAATTTCTTCACAAACAGACAGCGGATCGCATTCAGAACCGCAAGAATCATAACGCCCACATCTGCAAAAATTGCCAGATACATATTGGCAATTCCCACAGCCCCCAATGCAAGGCAGGCAAATTTCACCACAAGAGCCATCGTAATATTCTGGTAAACAATCCGCAGACATTTCCTTGAAATTTTGATTGCTTTTGCAATCTTAATCGGATCATCATCCATCAGTACAATATCCGCCGCTTCGATTGCCGCATCCGAACCCATTGCGCCCATAGCAATACCAATATCTGCTCTGGAAAGACAGGCGCATCATTGATACCGTCACCCACAAATGCCAGCTTTGCTTTGCCAGGTTTCATCCGCAGAAGTTCCTCCACCTTTTCTACCTTGTCAGCCGGAAGAAGTTCACTGTAAACCTCATCAATTCCAAGAGAGGCTGCAACCTGATCTGCTACCTTTTTCGCATCTCCGGTCAGCATGACTGTCTTATCTACTCCTGCTTTTTTTAATGCCGCAATCGCTTTCCCGGAATGAGGTTTTACAATATCAGAGATTACGATATGTCCCGCATATTCCCCATTGATTGCCATGTGAATAATTGTACCTGTCTGATGGCAGTCACGATAAGGAATATTCAAATGCTTCATCAGCTTATCATTCCCGGCAGCAACCTCTATGCCATCCACTTTTGCTGTCACACCATTTCCACTGATTTCCTGTATATCTGCCACACGGGTTCTGTCAATTTCCTTCCCATATGCCCGCTGTAAGCTCTTGCTGATCGGGTGGGAAGAAGCGCTCTCCGCCAATGCCGCATACTCAATCAGTTTCTCATTCTCTATGGTAGAATGATGAATACCATTTACTTCAAAGACACCTTTGGTCAGCGTTCCGGTTTTGTCAAAAACAACATATTTCGTCTGGGAAAGGATTTCCAGATAATTAGAACCTTTCACCAGAACGCCCTCTTTGCTTGCACCGCCAATTCCCGCAAAGAAACTTAAGGGAATACTGATTACAAGCGCACAGGGACAGCTAATTACAAGGAATGTCAATGCCCGGTAAACCCATACGCCCCAGTCAGCAGACATCCCCATAAAAAGCATCCGGACAACCGGAGGCAGCAATCGCCAGCGCCAATGCCCTATAGCAGACAGCCGGTGTATAAATTTTTGCAAACTTTGAGATAAAATCCTCTGATTTTGATTTCCGGGAGCTTGCATTTTCCACCAAATCCAAAATCTTGGAAACCGTAGATTCCCCAAATTCTTTGTTGTCTGTATCTTCAATACGCCTGTCATACTGATACATCCGCTGATTACTTCATCACCGGCCTTTGCCTCCCTCGGCAGACTTTCCCCGGTCAGGGCGCTGGTATTCAAGCTGGAAGCAGCCTTCCACAATAATACCGTCAATCGGCACCTTTTCTCCCGGCTGAACAACAATCACGCTGCCAATCCCTACTTCATCCGGGTCAACCTGTTCCAGTTTTCCGTTTCTCTCTACATTTGCATAATCAGGGCGGATATCCATCAGGCTGCTGATATTGCGGCGGCTCTTACCAACCGCATATCCCTGAAACCATTCACCAATCTGATAAAACAGCATAACGGCAATCGCTTCCAGATACTCACCATTCTCATAAATAGCCAGTGCCATTGCACCGATTGTAGCAACTGCCATCAGAAAATTTTCATCAAATACCTGACGGTTCAGGATACCCTTTAGTGCTTTTCTCAGAATGTCATATCCAATCACAAAATAATTTATCAGGTAACAGATAAAACGTATGAGCCGCCCGGCAGACGGAAATAAATATCCCTCAATCCGGTCAAAAACTTCCGCAGTCACAAACTGTAGACCTAACAGAATTGCCGCAGCAATCAATATTCGTAACATCATGCTTCTTTGCTTTTTCGTCATACCATTGTTACGGCTGCCAACAAAAACCAGCATTGCAGCCGCTATTATAATAACAACTACAAGCAGTATATTAATAATCAGTTCTTGCATCTTAAAACTCCTTTCATCGCAGAGGCAGTTCTAATTAAATGAAAATCTCGCAGTCCGGCTCAACTTTCTTGCAGGCTTTCAGAACATCTCCCATAACTGCTTTCGGCTCCTGCCCTTCCTCAAACTCCACGATCATCTTCTGTGTCATGAAATTCACGGTAGCATCCTGCACGCCGGAAGTCTTGCGGGCTGCATCCTCCATCAGATTTGCACAGTTTGCACAGTCTACTTCAATCTTGTAAGTCTTTTTCATAGGAATAATCCTCCTTTCTAAATATTATTTGATTTTACAATTAAGCACTTGTTTAATTGTTATATTTGTATTATAATACAGATAGATAAAAAGTCAACACTTTGGGAAGACTCCCTGCTAAATGGGCGAAAACCATTTCCAATTGGGCGAAAACGGAGAGATAATGTGAAAATTCATGCTGCTGCACTTTTTTTCACCAACATAACTATTCTCAGAATGGAGGTTTATCATGTCAAAAAAAGAGTTACCACACCATCATAGAAAAGAAAATGAAACATTGGATATACAGGAACAGCTTAGTCATGTCAACAATTTTCAAACGGTTGCAGAAATTTTCAAACAGCTTGGAGATACTACCAGAATCCGCATTTTCTTGCTTCTGTGCCACTGCGAAGAATGTGTGATCAATATTTCCGCCATGCTGGATATGTCCAGCCCCGCAGTATCCCATCATCTGCGGCCGCTGCGCAACAGCGGCCTGATCGTCAGCCGCCGTGAAGGAAAGGAAGTCTATTACCGGGCAGCAGACACACCGCAGAGCCGGCTTCTCCATCAGATGATTGAACAGGTTATGGAAATTGCCTGCCCCAAATAAGAAAACAGAAAGGACAGTATCGCAATGATAAATGAATTAGAAGGCATCCGAAGCACCTTTGCCAGACACTCTGGCACAAATCGTATAAAATCAGTTGAATTATATCCTGGTATCGAATTATCTTACCTGACTATGACAACAGGTAATCTCTCGATACATCATGCCGCCTTAGACCATATACTTGAAATTAATTACTGCCATTCAGGGCGCATTGGCTGGGAAATGGGAAACGGAAACAGTGTCTATCTCGGTGAAAAGGATTTTTCCCTGCACACCATGAAATCCTGTGCGGATTCCGTAATGTCCCTGCCAAACGGATCTTATGAAGGGCTTACCATCAGCATTGATTTAAGAACACTTACCGACAACCCGCCAGAGATACTTTCCGGAACGGGAATCACAGGAACATTTCTATATAATAAGTTCTGCAAAGATAATCCCATTACATCCCTTGCAGGAAATGAGCAGACAGAAAAAATTTTTTCTGCCTTTTACAGCCATCCAGAACAGCTTATGCTCCCCTGGCAAAAAATAAAGGTTCTGGAACTCCTTCTGTACCTTTTCGAGATAAAAGCAGACACCCAAAACCGTCTGACAGAATACCAGTCAGAACAGATCAAAACCATCCGTGAAATCCATAAACTGCTCATAGATCACATGGAACAGCGTTTTACGATTGAATCGTTGTCAAAACAATATTTAATGAACCCGACTACTCTCAAAACCCTCTTTAAGTCTGTCTATGGAACCTCCATTGCCGCCCACATAAAAGAACACCGCATGGAACAGGCGGCAAAACTGCTCCGGGAAACAATTTAAGCATTGCTGAAATTGCCAGACGAGTGGGATATGACAGCCAGAGCAGATTTACAGCAGCGTTTAAAGAGTACTGTGGGAAGCTCCCAAGGGACTATCGAAATAAAAGGATCTCCAAACCCAATATTTATTAAGGTCATATATGTTTCATTCCACTTTTTTTTCTGATGTGTAACAGCCAGAAAAAAAACATCGTCATTTATAAAAGAACACCCATGGATATGAACAAAGTAGTCCCATACCGTATAAAATCCCCGTTTCTGCACAAACTATAATCAATTCTACGACATCTGAGGAGGGTTTTATGAAGGTACAGGATTCCACAAAAAATTTTATCAAATGCGGGGTATACGGATGGGGATTTGAGTGCCTCTGGACCGGGCTTCACTCCATCTTTTCCCATAAAAATAAAGAATACACCTGCCGGACTTCCATGTGGATGTTCCCCATCTATGGTATGGCGTCCCTGATCAAACCGATTTCAAAGGCTATGAAAAATGTAAATGTGGTGGTGCGGGGAATGGTGTATACCACCTGTATTTTTGCCACGGAATACGGAACCGGAAAACTGCTCAAAAAGAATCACTGCTGCCCCTGGGACTACAGCAGCGCCAAGCATAATATTAAGGGGCTCATCCGGCTGGATTATGCCCCCCTGTGGTTTATTGTAGGATTAATTTATGAAAAAATTTTAAATGTTCCTAAACATTAAGCATTGGCATTTTCAAACTTCCACTGCAAATACTTTCTTTGTAATTCCTGATGCTTCTGTCTACTGACAGGAAGTTTATCTCCATTATAGAGAATAACATCTCTTTTCATAACATCCTTTATACTGTCAAGATTTACCAGGTAAGCCCGATGAATCAGATAAAATCCATACTCATTTAAAACTTTTTCCAGTTCTCCGATACTCTCTCTGCATTCAAATGTTCCTTTTCTGCATACTAGCAAAACATTATGGTTCGAAGCCTCAAAATACAAAATATCTTTGCAACACACCTGCTGTTCTTTTGCCCCAATAAACTTCAAAGAGATTCTCTTGAAGCGACGTAGCACACACTCCGCACTTGTTAGTGCTTCTTCAATTTCTTCCTTATGAAGTTTATCGATATATCTAAATGCATTGATCCGATACCCGAGGCGGCTTAACTCCGTATGAGTTGTCATTATAATGATTAGTGTGTCTGGAAATCTTTTCATATACTCTTGGGAAACTGAAAAACCGTCTTTACCTGGCATTTCAATATCCATAAATACAATTTGATATTCCAAATCTTCCCTCAAAAATTCTTCTCCAGATGAAAAAACCATAGCTTGAACATTCTTGCCATAGTACTTTTGAATCTCCCTTTTCACTAAAAGCTGCCATTTTGTTTCATCTTCCACAATTGCTATATTCATAAGTTACCACCTTCTTTATCTTCAATATTCAACACGGAACAAAAAACACAGACAATTTTATCCAGATTATAAACATTTCCCATACGAACATGATAATCGACATGACCAGTCCACCCCACATAAATAACGGTCTGTCCTTCTCCATCCCTTTCCAGAATATAAACCAGAAAACAGCTCCTAAAATCAGTTTCAATGCAGGCACTTCCTTTTCACATTGCAATACTTTGCTAAAATTGGAGTAATCTAAACTCCGACTAATTTTTACTGCTTAATTCTTCTGTAAGGCTTTTCTTCTCCCGTTTAACAAAATAACACATTCCAAAGAGACAACATGCAAAAAAGCTATAAAGAAAAGCCAACAGCGCCGATTGAATCAAAGTGACACGGTCAAACTTTAACCTTACAATCATAGCATAATCATAAATATATTTCAAACCATATAGCATAAACGTTCCAACATACACACCGATTATCAAAGAAATAAAACATAAAATCACCAATTCATTAACTATGATCATCTTAATATTTTTATTATTCATTCCCATAGCTTTTAACATTGAATAAAATCCGCAGTTTTTTCCAAAAAAGAAATATAGAACACAGATCAAATAAATAGTGATCCCAAACACAAAACCAATAATAATATAAGTCAATATGTCATTAATAGAAGAAATCTGTTTTGATAAAACCTCATAGATTCCACCATATAAAGAAATATTAATCCTATTATCTGCTTTTCTGGCTCCTTCGCCACATTCTATCAAATAATCATAATCACTAACGTAATATCTTATAACAGCACTGGATATATTGCAAGACCTTTTAGTTTTCACATCTAAATTTAAATACATATGCTGCAAATTAGCTGAAATTGAATTCTTATCTCTCTGCTCAATTAATGGTGCATGAAAAATCCCCGTCAAAATATAGTTATCAAAAAACTTATTTTCCTTATCATCAAAATATAAAGTTATTTTACTCCCTATAAGTCTTTCTTGCTCATTTTCAGCAATACCAAATTGCTCTAACATATAATCGCTAACTAAAAGCTCCTTCTCGTTTTGAGGCAATCTACCAATCAAATAATTTTTACCATTTTCTTCATATGCTTCTATAACATTCTCTGGTAATGAAGGAAAATCATTTTCCCACATCCCAATCAAAATACAATCTGTACTCCAAAACTCGTTTTGGGGATTAATACCTGCCAAAATTTCTGATCTTCCGTTAAATATTTGATCATTAACACATAAGTATGCACTCGAAATCTGATTTCTTTTCGTATCAATTCTCCCATTACTATTTGTTAAATTATTAAGCACACAACCTTCCGAATACCCAACAACACTTTTTAGTTTTCTAAGATTTGATATTTCCTCTTCATACTCATCCCAGCTTTTACACTCAACGTACTTTTCCAGATAACAATCTGATTTATATTGGCTCTTTATACTCGATATTTGTTGATCAAATACAGTCTTATAAGAAATCAGGCAATACAAGAGTACTGTAACTATAGTTAGTCCCATTACTATTTTTACACAGCTCCTTTTATAAGCAGTAATATTCCAAAATGCAACTTTAACACATTCCCGCCACTTCATTGTTATGCCCTCCATTAATACTTGTTTAATTTTTTCCAACGTCTTCCCATAGTTGAAAAGAGAAGCAATAAAGAAACCACATATATTATCAATATAAGAACATTTCTTTTCTCAGTAAAAAGTGACACCCCCATAAATCTTTGCTGTATCAAATCATTAAAATATTGGGTAATTGGAAATGATATTACAAAAGCAGTTAGAACTGCAAACGAGTTAACAGAAAAGAAAGGGATCACATATATCTGCTTTATTTTAGCTGATGGCATCCCTATCCGGCTCAGCATACTTATAAATAAATTCCGTTTAATTATTTTAAGTTGATAAAAATTTACTTCAGCACAAATACAAAGTAAAATACCTAATAGAGAAATGGAAACAAAAATTACTTTTATAAAGATGATCAAGTTTAAAATATGTTGCATGGAAGCCTCTATTCCAATGCCTCTACTTCTCCATTTTATCATCTTATAATCCAAATACAATAAAGAATCAATTCGGGCAAAAGTAAAAAACTCTTCTCTTTCCCCATCATAACATAGTTCCATATTTGAGAATCCATCTTTCTCCAATTCCCTTATATCATTCTGATCAATATTATGCAGGGTAACATTATAAATTTCTGTCATGTTACGTTGACAATATGTATCAAAAACCGTATCCAGTTCCAACGTAAAAAGTAATAAGACAAGTATATTTAGGTACAATACACTCTCTAACAGGAACACTAAAATCATATTATATTTATCGTATTTTATTTCATTCCATGCCAATTTCAGCACATCAATTTTTTTCATCCCTCACCACAATCCCATCTCTCAGTTCAATTACACGTTCAGTCTGATAAGCATCTTCCATATTATGAGTAACTAAAATAACCGTCTTGTTCTGATGTGATAATTTTTGTAATAATGACATAATAATTTGACCATTATATGAATCCAAATTACCACAGGGTTCATCTGCTAAAATTATTTCAGGATCATTTGCCAAAGCTCTGGCAATACAGACCCTTTGTCTTTCCCCTCCAGATATATTTTTTACTTTCTTATGTTGCATTCCTTCCATTTCAACGCCCTTTAATAATTCTTCCACTTTATCTTTACGTTGTTTTACTGGATAAGCTCCTATCATAAGTGCAATTTCAATATTCTGCTGTACCGTGTAATTAGGTTCCAGATAAAAATTTTGAAAAATATATCCTATGTGTCTGCCTCTATACTCTGCTAACCGCTTGTCTGAAAATTCACTTAGTTTATCTCCAAGAAGTAAAACTTCTCCCCTGGCAGGTACTAAAAGGCCTCCCATCACATTAAGCAGTGATGTTTTTCCACTTCCTGAACGCCCAACAATACTTGTGAATGAGCCCGACTCAAAAGTCAGGCTCACATCATTTACTGCCCAATGCTCCCTATTCCCCTCTTTGTAATTAACACTAACATGATCAGTTTGAATCATAGTAATTCCTTTCAGCATACTATTTCTTTTTATATGTGTCAGTACTTCCTGCTTTGGTATATCTTACAACAAGTTTGTCACTACAGATATTTACTTTCGCAACATATGTCTTTCCATTTCCCGCAAAAGTCAATTCATTAGAGCCTACACTTAAATTAGACGCAGCATAATAACTTCCACCAAATCTGGTCTTTGCAGTATTTGACATATAATCATAGAACCTAACATTATTCATGTTTATATTTTTATTTAAAGTATTTACAGTAATAGTTCTACTGTTTCCAGAACCAAAAGAGGCCTGACTGCTGCCACATCCTGTTAACATCCCCACCGCTAAGATACAGCATAAAAGCATTATGAAAACTCTCTTTTTCATTTTAATCCTCCAAATCATTCTATTCTTTTTCAAATACGATTGATTCGGCTTCATCCCGTGTCAAAGTTATACTTCTTTTTTTCCAATCATAATTATAAGACAAATAGTCTGTATCTGTGATTTTTCCAAAGTTATAGTTACATAATCCTGTAGAATCATCTACAAAATTATAATTTTCTTTGCTATAATCGAGAATAAACTTTGATTCACAAAACTGTGCATTTAAATCAATCGAATCTTCAATCTGGGTTTTATCAGACACAGACAATTTCTTTTCTTTATATTCCTCCAGATAAGTAATATAACGTTCAACGACACAATCTTTGTAAAGCGCATTTAAATCAATATTAAAAAATTGTGCTTTGCCACCCTCTACTAAAATGTAAGCTTCCGGATACGTTGTATTATTCTGAACCCGATAAATCCCTGCTTTCACTTCTGTATGATTCCCAAAAAACCAGAAACCAACAAAAGAAATTACACCAACTACTAATATAATTGCTATGATTCCAACTATCTTTTTCATGTTAATCAAACTCCTTGATCCTTTTTTCTTTTCTCTGTTATCCGAAAAGGCGTTTCAGCCATTTGTACCATTGTGTATAACAATACATACCTGTCCCTTTCCGTACGTACTATTTTTATTGTCCGAACACGGCTACTGTAACACAAATATATACAAAAGAAAATACCTTTTGCACGAATGGTCTTCTTTTCGCGTGAAAGGTATTTCCCTTGTACTTCACTCATTAAGGTTCATTTGAAAATTCATCTTATTATCTTTAAAATAATATAAATTTGGAATATGCCATCTTTCTCATGAAACTCTACATTTCCTGCGTAATTTTCCGCACTTTCTATTATATTCTGCATTCCATATCCATGACCTTCTTTTATTTCCTTTGTCGTTATCAGCTCTTTTTGATAAAATTCCAAAGTTCCATACATCGTATTTTCCTCACGAATCATAATCATATCATGATCATATCGAACCTGCAGGTTCACTCTACGTTTTCCCTTTTCACACCGTTCCGCTGCCTCAATCGCATTCTGAAGAAGATTAGAAAAGATAACGCATAAGTCATAAGGTTCTACAGAACAATCGCTGGGAAGCTGACCGAACACTTTAAATATAATGTCCCGCTCTTTACACATCACAGCAGCCTGATTTAAAATCGCATCTGCAATTCCATTTCCTATTGAATAACTCGTTTCTGCAGCGTCTATTTTCCCAAAAACACGTTCGATATACTTTAAAATAGCTGGATTTTCCTCTGCCAGTTCACAAATGGTATACATGTGGCCCCTTATATCATGCCGAAACTTTTTCGTCTCCCTCTCCTTCTTTTCCAGATACTGATAATGCTCCTGCTGTGCCTTTAAAAATCGTTCATTCATTCTAATTTTTTCTTTATTCAGCTGTTGGGAAGCTGCCAATAGCAAAAACATCACGATCTGAGTAAATACTCCCAGGGATAGAAACAGAGCAATTAAATAATATCCCTTTTCCCTTTCTTCAAATAGATCCCACATGATGGAAATCGAAATCTGATTAAGAAAAGTAATAATGCCTAAAAAAATAAAATAATAAATAGAAACATCCTCTAATGCCCTTTTTCTTTTTCGATTCAATATCTCCATGCAGATCCATATAAACAAGACCGTAACTATAGAACCAAACAAATCGCAAAACTGCTCATTATTCACATCAAAAAATCTTGTCGTTATAGCAACCAAAGCAGCAGAGATTCCATCTATTAATCCCAGAACAAATCCTAACCATAGAGAAATCCCTATCACTTTTATCCTATTTCCCTCATATGTAATAAGGGAAGTTAAGACAACAAAAAGAAAATATGGTACTATTGGATTTACATGCCGTTGTCCCCACACCATAAAACCAGCAAACAAGGTTAATGCCAGCAAATCCAATAAATACACATATTTTCTTTTTGTCACTTTAAAATGCATTCCTCTGCGAAAAAACAAATAAACTTTAATAAGTTCTAATAAATTCTGAAAAAAATAGATCATAGTCCTTTTTCCCTTGTCTTATGTCAATATAACCCCATCCCAGCCATCTTAACTAAACCGGCTTCTGCAGGCTGACACGGGAATTTTCCGGAACGGACTCTGTGATAAAGGTGTTGCCGCCTATGACGGAATTCTTTCCGATAACAGTATCACCACCCAGAATCGATGCATTGGAATAAATCGTCACATTGTCCTCGATGGTAGGGTGACGCTTCATACCAGAAAGCTTCTGACCTCCCCTGGTGGAAAGCCCTCCCAGAGTAACACCCTGGTACAGCTTGACGTTATTTCCGATCACCGTAGTCTCACCGATCACAATTCCGGTACCGTGGTCAATGAAAAAACATTCTCCGATCTCAGCGCCGGAATGAATGTCGATGCCCGTCTTTGCGTGGGCATACTCGGTCATAATTCTCGGTATGTATGGTACACTCCGTATGTAAAACTCGTGGGCGATGCGGTAGACAAAGATGGCGAATACGCCAGGGTAGGAAAAAATGATCTCTTCCTTGCTCTGGGCCGCCGGATCCCCATCAAATCCTGCCTGAACATCCTTCAGGAGCAATTTTTGGACATGGGGAAGCTGTTCAAAAAATTCACGGCAGATCTGTTCTGCCCGGTCCTTATTTTTTTCATCCGGATTTCCCTCCAGAGATTCTGCCCTAAGCACCTCCTCATCCTCATAATAGGCAAAGGCACAGGCGATCTGCTCACATAGCATATTGTAAATCCCAAGCAGCCGGTCACCCACGAAGTATTTCGGCAGTCCCCTTGTGGCATCCTGCTCCCCAAAATATCCCGGAAACATGACCAGGCGCAGCTCCAGCAAAGCGTCAATAATAACCTTTCTCTCTGGCATGTTCTTGCCCTGTTTGGTAGAAAACAGGGGCTCCCCTTCGTAATTCTCAGCGATCTTTTCCACTACGTTCTCTATCGTAAACTTTGTTTTCTGATTCATAATGGAATCTCCTTTACAAAGGTATCGATATACTCCCAGATCTCATCCTTTCCCTCCCTGTTATGAGCAGAAAAAGGGATAACCGGTGTTCCCTCCACCAGCTGCAGCTTCTTCCGGATCATGGAAATATGCCGGCTGCGGGCATTTTTACTGATCTTATCCGCTTTTGTGGCAATGATCAGCGGATTGAATCCCTTGGACAAAAGCAGCTGATACATCTTTACATCATTTGCCGAAGGTTCGTGGCGGATGTCGATGAGAAGAAATACCACCCGCAGTGCCTGGGAGGTATCCAGATACTTCTCGATCATCTTCATCCATTTTGCCGCCGTCTCTTTCGACACTTTCGCATAGCCGTAGCCTGGCAGATCCACCATATAGCAGACATCATTCACATTATAATAATTGATCGTCTGGGTCTTGCCTGGCTGGGAAGATATTCTGGCAAATCCTTTGCGGTTCATCAGTGTATTGATGAGTGAAGATTTTCCCACATTGGATCTTCCCCAGAAGGCAAGCTCAATCTTATCATTCTGTGGCAGCCTGCTGGTGATGCCACAGACTGTCTCTAATTCCAGTGACCGGATGACCATCTCATTCTCCTTTTCTCTTGCAGATACCTATCCCACCACAGCTGTATCCAGTACCTTTTTCATCTCGCCGGCAAAAACAATCTCCATTCCTCCGGTGATCTCTTCTTCCAGTTCCTGTACATCGGGTTCATTTTCCTTTGGCACGATTACCCGAGTGATCCCTGCCAGTCTGGCGGCCAGAAGTTTTTCTTTCAGACCCCCGATGGGCAGAACTCTTCCCCGGAGTGTCACTTCTCCTGTCATTGCGGTCCTGGCATCCACTTTTTTCTCTTCAATGGCAGAATACAGTGCTGTCGCCATCGTAATACCGGCAGACGGACCGTCTTTCGGCACGGCCCCTTCGGGAACATGTACATGGATGTCATGCTCTTTGAAATACTCATTATCTTTTTTACTGATCGAGCGAACAAAACTAAGGGCGATCCGTGCGGACTCCTGCATCACATCCCCCAGCTGCCCGGTGAGGATCAGGTTCCCTTCCCCCGGCATAATATTGACCTCGATCTCAAGGGTGTCTCCTCCCACCTGGGTCCAGGCGAGTCCCCGCACAATGCCGATCTCATCTTCTGCATTGGCTTTTAAATTTGAATAACGTCGTTTTCCAAGAATGTCTTTCAGGTTTTTCCCGGATACCCGCAGCTTTTCCGTCTCTCCATTCACGATCTGCCTTGCGGTCTTCCGGCAGATCCTGCCGATCTGACGCTCCAATCCACGGACTCCCGCTTCCCTTGTATAATAGCTTATGATATCTCTCAATGCTTTATCATTAATGGACAGGTTGGATTTTTTCAATCCGTTCTTTTCGATCTGTTTGGGGATCAGGTATTGTTTTCCGATATGAAATTTTTCATTTTCCGTATAGCCTGAGATCTCGATGATCTCCATGCGGTCTAAAAGAGGTCTGGGTATCGTATCCACCGTATTAGCGGTACACAAAAACAACACTTCCGACAGGTCCACCGGCAGCTCCACATAGTGATCGGTAAAATGCTGGTTCTGTTCAGGGTCCAGCACTTCAAGAAGCGCCGAAGAGGTATCCCCCTTATAGTCACTGCTCACCTTATCGATCTCATCCAGCAGCATCAACGGATTTTTTACCCCTGACCGTTTGAGACCGTCGATGATCCGTCCCGGCAGCGCCCCGATATAGGTTCTGCGGTGTCCCCGGATCTCCGCTTCATCCCGGACTCCGCCCAGGCAGATCCGCACGTATTTCTTCTCCAGGGCACGTGCCACCGATCTGGCGATGGAAGTTTTTCCCGTCCCCGGCGGACCTACCAGACATACGATGGGTGCCTCGCCTTTGGCATTCAGTTTCCGGACAGCGAGAAATTCGAGAATTCTCTCTTTTACCTTTTCCAGTCCATAATGGTCCTCATCCAAAATCTTCTGTGCCCGCAGAAGATCCTGACTGGATTCATCCATCCTATCCCAGGGCAGTTCCAGAAGTGTCTCAATATAATCCCGCGTCACCGCACTCTCCGATGAACTGGAGGGCAGGCTGTCAAGTCTCTTTATCTCCTCCACCAGTTTTTCCCTGATCTCATCGGAACAGATAAGCTGCTCCAGCTTTTCCCGGTATTTCTCCTCATAGCTGCCGGCTCCCTCACCAAGCTCATCCCGGATGACCTTCATCTGCTCCCGAAGAAAATATTCCTTCTGGTTTTTATCCACTTCGGATTTGACTTTGGTCTTATAATCGGCACGAATTTTAAGGATGTCAATCTCTCTGGCCAGATATTCGGAGACCAGATAAAAACGGTTTTCCACATCAAAGCACTCCAGAATCTGCTGGCGTTTCTCCAGATCCATGGGAATGTGCATGGCAATGAGATCCAGTAAAATATCCAGATCATTTTCTTTTTGGATTTTCTCATAAGCACTTCTTCCAGCACTTGGATTCTGTCCCAGATAAAGGGTATACATATCTTTTATATCACGGCACATCGCAGTGTATTCGATCTCACGAATATTTTCTGCAGCTGCCGTCTTATCATAAAATACGACATCTCCCATCAAAAATGGCTCATTCTGAACAAGGGCGGTCAGTGTCCCCCTCTGTCTCGTAGATACCAGAATACGAATTACATTATCTTCCAGCTTTATGACCTGCCGTATTCTTGCCACGACACCGATACTCTCCACATCTGAATAAAGGGGCAGCTCTACCCGGTCATCTTTCTGGCTGGTGATGAAAATAATGCTGTCTCCTGCCATCGCCTCATCCACCGCCCGCTTGGTGATATCACGATTCACATCCAGATGAACCAGCATTCCCGGTAGAATTGTCATTCCTTTCAATGCTATGATTGGCAATGTCTTCATTTGTTCATCCATGACATCTTGTTCCTCCATTCTTCCCTTTGTACCACATGCTGCCTCTCAGGCACTTTCCCCGGTTTTTTCTTCCAAAAGAATCACCTGGTCATCCTGCCCGATCAGTTCTGGAATTCCTTCCTTATCTACAACAGCCTTTGTGATCCGGCACTCCTTCACATCCTCTCTGGAGGGGAGTTCAAACATATAATCCATCATGCAGTTCTCGATGATGGCACGAAGTCCTCTCGCCCCTGTCTTCCTCTCAATGGACTGGCGGGCGATCTCCCTCACAGCTTCCTCTTCAAAGGTAAGTCGTATACCATCCAGCTCCAGAAGCTTTTGATACTGCTTCGTAATGGCATTTCTCGGCTTCACAAGAATCTGGAACAGCGCCTCCTCGTCCAGCAGATCAAGGCTGACGGTCACCGGCACACGCCCTACAAACTCCGGAATGATACCAAACTTCACCAGATCCTGGGGCAGCACCTGGCGGAACAGATCTCCGATATTGGAATCCGTCTTATCTGAAATCTCTGCGTTGAAGCCGATGGACTTCTTGTCGATCCTCGATCCAATGATCTTATCCAGTCCGTCAAAAGCTCCTCCACATATAAAAAGTATATTCGTCGTATCGATATGATAAAACTCCTGCTGGGGATGTTTTCTTCCCCCCTGGGGCGGAACACTGGCTTCTGTTCCCTCCAGAATCTTTAACAAAGCCTGCTGCACGCCCTCACCGGACACATCTCTGGTAATGGAAGCATTTTCAGACTTCTTTGTGATCTTATCAATCTCATCGATATAAATGATTCCGTGCTCAGCACGGGCAATATCATAATCTGCCGCCTGTATGATTTTCAGCAGAATATTTTCCACGTCCTCACCGACATACCCCGCCTCGGTCAGCGTCGTCGCATCCGCGATGGCAAAAGGCACATTCAGTACTTTGGCGAGGGTCTGTGCCAGATACGTTTTTCCAGAACCGGTAGGCCCGATCATAAGTATATTGCTCTTCTGGAGCTCCACGTCCATATCCGCAGCGGACATGACCCGCTTATAGTGATTATAAACTGCCACAGACAGCGCTTTTTTTGCCTCGTCCTGACCGATGACATATTCGTCCAGAAATTCCTTGATCTCCTTTGGCTTCAGCAGATTGATCTCCACCTCTTCCACATCATCCCCGCCATACATTTCCTGGTATTCCTCTGCGAGAATTTCTTCACAGAGCTCGGTACACTCGTCACATATATAGACACCTGTCGGTCCTGCAATCAGTTTGCGAACCTGCTTTTCTGTCTTTCCACAAAAAGAACAGCGAAAGGATGTCTGATTGTCATTATTTCTTCCTGCCATAAAATTCTCCCTTTCTGCGCTAAAAAGGCTGACTGAGAACCGCAGCCCTCCAAAAAATGCTTAAAAACTTAAGTTCTCCGCATTTTTCCCTCCACACAATTTGTAGTTTCCTATAAGATAAAAAAGCACATGGTGCCACCCGGAAAAATGGTGGCACCACAGTTATTATTTCGATTCATGATTGACAAGAATGCGGTCAACAAGTCCATACTGAAGCGCTTCCTCAGCCGACATAAAGTTATCCCGTTCGGTATCCTCAGCAATCTTTTCCACAGTCTGACCCGTATTCGCAGCGAGGATCTCATTCAGCTTTTTCTTTGTTTTCAGAATGTTCTCTGCCACGATCTGAATCTCGGTCGCCTGTCCCTTTGCTCCTCCGGATGGCTGATGAATCATAATCTCCGCATTGGGCAGCGCAAGCCTCTTTCCTTTGGCGCCACTGGAAAGCAGGAAGGCTCCCATGCTCGCTGCAAGTCCCATACAGATCGTAGAGACATCACATTTTACATAATTCATTGTATCGTAAATCGCCATGCCGGCTGTCACTGAGCCGCCAGGGCTGTTAATATACAGGTTGATATCCTTGCCCGGATCCTCAGATTCCAAAAACAGCATCTGAGCCACCACAAGGCTTGCTGTCGCATCATTTACCTCATCCCCCAGAAAAATAATCCTTTCCCGGAGCAGTCTCGAATATATATCATAAGAGCGTTCGCCACCCCGGCTCGTCTGCTCAATGACATAAGGAACTAAAGCCATATTTTTTTCCTCCATCTACACTACATTCATGTATCCTGTTACTCTGCATCTTCCTCGTCCTTATTGGAAGCCTCGATCTCAACGGCTTCTTTTACCAGAAGATCCACTGCCTTTTGTACGGCAACATCCTTGGAAATCTGCTCTTTTTCAGCATCTCCAGCCATCTCTTTGAGCTTATCTGCTTCCATTCTGTACATCTCAGCCATTTTCTCCAGCTCTTTGTCAATGTCCTTATCTGTTGCCTCGATCTTTTCTGCCTCAGCCACTGCCTCCAGAACAAGACGGGTCTTAATACGCATCTCTGCCTCCGGTCTCATCTGATCCATCAGTGCCTGGGGCTGCATGCCGGTCATCTGCATATACTGCTCGATGGAAAGTCCCTGCTGCTGAAGGCGGGAAGCAAACTCATTTACCATCTGGGATACCTGCTCATCTACCATCGGAGCCGGAAGCTCTACCTTTGCATTCTCTACTACCTTCTCCAGCACCTTATTTTCTTTCTCTGTCTTTACCTGGGCTTTTCTTCTGTCTGTCAAAGTCTTTTTCACACTTGCCTTGTATTCTTTCAACGTATCAAACTCAGAAACCTCACTGGCAAATTCATCGTCCAGTTTAGGAAGCTCTTTTACTTTCACTTCCTTGATCTCTACCTTAAACAAAGCAGGCTTGCCCTTCAGACTTGCCTCGTGGTATTCCTCCGGGAAGGTAACATTGACATCCACTTTATCACCGGTCTTTTTACCGATCAGCTGATCTTCAAAGGTATCAATAAAAGAGTGGCTTCCGATGGTCAGGGAATAATCCGTTCCTTTTCCGCCTTCAAATGCCTCACCGTCTACAAATCCCTCAAAATCGATAACTGCGATATCATCTTTTTTGATCTCTCTGTCTTCTACCGTCATGATACGCGCATTCTGCTCACGTACACGGTCGATCTCTGCATTGACGTCCGCTGCCATTACTTTGACTTCCTGTTTTTCTACCTCAATACCTTTATAATCTCCAAGCTCTACCTCCGGCTTCACGGCTACGGTTGCCGTAAATACAAAAGGTTTATCTTTTCCAATGTCTTCCACGTCAATCTCCGGACGGGATACGATCTCAAGACCGCACTCCTTTGATGCTGCCTCATAGGCATCCGGTATCGCAAAATTAGCGGCATCCTCATAGAAGATTTCAGGACCGTAAAGCTTCTCGATCATCTTTCTTGGTGCTTTTCCCTTGCGGAAGCCCTGGATCGAGATCTTATTCTTATTCTTATGATAGGCTTTGGCCATTGCCGCCTCAAAATCCTCTGCACTTACCTCTATCGTGATTTTTGCCATACTGTTTTCAAGATTCTCTACTTTGTAACTCATGTTCTTATTCCTCCATATACGATTTCTTAATTTGTTTTATATGAAAAGGCAAGCTCTTAAAAGCATTCCCATTTTTTTTGTTTTTGAAACAGGTCAGAAAATTCTCTGCGGGCAGACCGCTTTCTGTCCCCTGTTCACCAGTTTACCACACCCGGTAATTTCCACTCAGAGCCAGCAGTGCGAACAGATACAGACAGTTGTCATAATATCTCCTCTCCCCAGTGCGAAGGGGGGTATTCCAGAAACGCTCCACACACTCCTTGGCATAAGGTCCGTCTGCTGCCAGGGAAGCCTGGGCATTGGTGGCAATGATCGCCACAGGATGAAGGGCCGGCTGGTCAAGTACCGTGCCATCGATCTCATAGGTCATGAAATCTTCCCCGCGGTGGGTCTCCATAAAGAATTTCTGAACCTTATTGTTGTTCTCTTTGTTCCAGTCATCCGGTGCAAACCACTCATAATCCAGACCGATATTGGCGATCACCCGGTAAGAATCACTGTAGTACCAGTCATGGCGGCCGCCAAAGATATTCTGTTCTTCCGGATACGGTGTTCCATCATAATAAGCGTACTCTGCCGCTAACCCGGTCTCTGGATGGCAGGCTTTTTTCAGGTACTCACGGCTTGCCTGGGCTGCTTTCTTCCAGAATTCCCGGTCCTCTTCATTTGCCCACAGGGCAAACAGTTCATAAAAATGAGGGCAGTGATAGGAGGGATCGCTGAATTTACGGCTGGGGATAAAACGGATCAGATAATTCTCCGGTTCCATAATCGGATCCCCCGGCTCCTTTTCACCGTTATGTATGCAGGCGCTAAGGATATTTTTTGCCTCCTGGGAATAATTAAAGATTCCCTCTCCGTCTCCCCACCGGTGGGATGCAAAGAAAAGCGCCATAGCAAAGAACTCCTCTCCGTCCGGCGCAGGACCATGGTCATTCTTTGTTCCATCGGTCTGGCAGGACCAGGCAAAATATCCTTTGTTGTAGCCCTCTTCCATATACATATAAGTCCTCGCCCACTTCCAGACGCGGTCAAATTCATTTTTCATATCCATCTGGACACACATCATCATAGCATAAGACATACCCTCTGTCCTGGCATCAAAATTTCCTGTATCCTCAAAATATCCCATATCGTCTCCGGCTTCAAAATAAAACTTTTCACCCTCCGGACCATAAAATACAGTATGGAACGCATCTTTTAATTTTTTATCAATCTCTTCCTGTGAATGTCCACACTCGGCAAATACATTACGATACTGTTTCGTGTAATAAGCACCCTTCATCTCGTCGATTCCTTTCTCATCATTCATTTATTTAGCAGCTTCATGCCCTTTTGCCCTCAAAACGTCAAGGATCCTGTCAACGTTTTCTTTGCATAGCGCGTCAGTCTTTGCTTCTACCATAACCCTTATAAGAGGCTCGGTTCCGCTCTCCCTCAGGAGAAGTCTTCCCTCATCTCCTAAAGCAGCTTCTACTTCTTTTGCCGCCCGGACAACATCTTCATCTTCTCTGGCTGCCATTTTATCTTTCACCCGCATATTCACCAGCAGCTGAGGATAGATCTTGAGATCTTCCGTCAGTTCAGAAAGCCTTTTTCCCTTTGAGAGCATGGCTTCCATGATCATAAGAGAAGTGAGAATCCCATCTCCCGTGACAGCATGTTCTTTGAAGATCACATGACCGGACTGTTCTCCTCCCAGCACATAACCATGTTCCATCATACTGGCACAGACATATTTATCCCCCACTGCGGTCTGCTCGTACCGGATCCCGGCACGGTCAAAGGCCTTATAAAGTCCCATATTGGACATCACCGTAGTGACTACCATGTCATCTTTGAGCAATCCCCGCTCTTTCAGATATACACCGCACAGATACATGATATGGTCTCCTGTGACCACCTCGCCCTTCTCATTGACAGCAATGCACCGGTCTGCATCCCCGTCATAGGCAAAGCCCGCATCCGCACCGGTATCTTTAACCAGTTCCTGCAGATTTTCGATATGTGTCGATCCGCAGTGCCGGTTTATATTCATCCCATCCGGGGTATCTCCTGTCGTATGTACCTCCGCACCCAGCTTCTCAAATATTTTACCTGCGATACGGGAGGCTGATCCATTGGACATATCCAGCGCAATCTTCTTCCCTTCAAAAGAATGCTTCACCAGCCCGGCAAGGTACTCTTTGTAGATCTCTTTTCCTTCGGTGTAATCATAACACCTTCCAAGGTTCTCTCCCGTAGCATAAGGAAGTTCCGGTACCTCTCCATCAATATATGCTTCTATTTTTTCTTCGATCTCTTCCTCCAGCTTATGTCCCTTTTCATTGATCACCTTGATCCCGTTATCTGTATACGGGTTGTGGCTGGCTGTGATCATAATACCAAAATCAAAATCTTCTTTTCGTATCAGAAAAGAAATGCTGGGTGTCGTTGTCACATGTATCTCATAGACATCCGCTCCGCTGGCTGTAAGTCCTGCCGCCAGGGCAGTCTCATACATATAGCCGGAAAGCCGTGTATCTTTACCCACTACAACACGGACACGATGTCTGCCATCCTGAAAGTAATTTCCCAAAAAACGTCCGATCCTAAAAGCATGTTCTGCTGTCAGCGTAACATTTGCCTCTCCGCGAAAGCCATCCGTACCAAAATACTTCATGACGATCCCCTTTCAAATTCGCTTAAATAACTATATGTCCTCAGGGTATAGCCTTCCCCTGAAAACAAGATATCTAATATATACTATCATAAGAAGCTCATTTATTCAAGAAAAAATTATAGCACGCTCTGCTTTATAATGGTGCCTCCACCAAGCACACAATCGCCTTCATAAAAAACAACTGCCTGTCCCGGAGTGGCCGCCCGCTGGGGACGGTCAAATACGACTTCCACTGTCTCTCTGTCCACCATGCGGAGAACACAGCCGTCCCCCCGGTGGTTATACCGGATCTTTGCCGACGCCCGCACCTCGCCGTCCAGTTCCGGCACTGACATAAAATTCAAAGCATTGGCGCGGAGGGTTGTGGAAAAAAGCTCCTCGTTTTCACCGAGCACCACCTCTCCCGTCTCCGGCCGGATCTCCGTCACAAAAACCGGCCGCCCCAGTGCGATGCCAAGACCTTTCCTCTGGCCTATGGTATAGTGGGTGATTCCTTTGTGGGGAGCTATTACATTTCCCTGCACATCCACAAAATTTCCGGTCTGTATCTTTTTCCCGGTCTCCCCCTCAATAAAGGAGGCATAATCATGATCGGGTACAAAACAGATCTCCTGGCTGTCCGGCTTATGCGCCACCGGAAGCCCGGCGTCCTCTGCGATCTTCCTCACCGCTTCTTTTTCATATTCCCCCACAGGCATAAGCGTATGTTTCAGCTGGTCCTGGGTCAGACTGTAGAGAGCATAGGTCTGATCTTTCGCCGCCGTCACCGATCTTTTAAGAGCATATCTGCCATTTGGCAGCCGGGTAACTCTGGCATAATGCCCGGTGGCGATGTAGTCAGCCCCGATCTCCAGACTCCTGCGCAGAAGAGATTCCCATTTGACATAACGGTTGCAGGCGATGCAGGGATTCGGTGTCCTGCCGTTTAGATATTCATTGACAAAGTAATCGATCACATTTTTCTGAAATTCTTCCCGAAAATTCATGACATAATAACGGATGCCAAGACGTTCTGCTACACGTCTGGCATCCTCTACTGCCGATAACCCACAGCATCCGCCATTCTCCTCCTGAACCGGAGAAGTCTCCTCCTGCCAGATCTGCATGGTTACCCCGATCACTTCATAGCCCTGTTCTTTCAAAAGATATGCCGCCACCGATGAATCCACACCGCCGGACATACCCACGACTACTTTTTTACTCATCTCTTACCTCATTTTTACTTCGCAGAGAGAAAAATTACTGCTCTCTCTTTTTACCTTTGAACATGTTGATCACCGATGGAATGATAGCGACGGCGGTCAGTCCATAACCCATGGCAAGGTCTTTATAGTATGCAGTGGAAAATTCACTGTACTCCATAAGAAACGGTATGTATTTGTAGGACTGTCCAAAACCATAATTCAATTCCTGCATAATACTTACCGTAACCGCCAATCTGTGGGCAAAATAAACCGCCACAAGATCAATGATAACACACAGGATCATGGCCGGAATATTAATACCGCCTCCCAGCAGTTCAAATCCTTTGACAGAGCAGATCATCATGATAAACCCTGCGATTCCCGCGATATAGCCCAGCTGGTAAATACCAACCCATGCCGCAACTCCGATGGCCACACCCACCAGTGCGCCGACAATACCTGTTATCCAGTTTACTCTTCCTGTTCTTTGCATTTTTCTCCTCCGTTTTTTTGCTTATTTTTTTATCAATAGAGACTTTCCAGTCATCTCCTCCGGCTGGGTCATTCCCATCATCTCGATGAGTGTAGGAGCGATATCTGCCAGACAGCCGCCTTCTCTCAGTGTGTACGCATCATCATAATTCACCAGGATAAATGGAACAGGATTAATAGTATGCGCGGTAAAAGGCTGTTTCGTCTCATAGTCAATGAGCTGTTCTGCATTTCCGTGATCCGCACAGATAAACATCTGTCCATCCACTTCCTTGATGGCATCCACAGCCTTGCCGACGCATTCATCCACTGCCTCGATGGCCTGGATCGCCGCCGCTTCCACACCGGTATGGCCAACCATATCCGGATTGGCAAAATTGATGATGATCACATCATACTTGTCAGACTTGATGGCGTCCACCAAACCCTCACACACTTTATAAGCACTCATCTCTGGCTGCAGGTCATAGGTCGCCACTTTCGGGGAATTGACTAACAGTCTGTCCTCTCCCTTCGTTTGGCTCCTCCACGCCTCCGTTAAAGAAAAACGTAACATGTGCATACTTCTCCGTCTCAGCAGTACGAAGCTGCTTCAATCCGTTTTTCGCCAGAAACTCGCCGAAGGTATTATTTATCTCCACCTTATGAAACGCTACAATTTTATTCGGAATCGTCACATCATACTCAGTAAATACTACAAATGTCAGTGGGAAATACCCATTGGCACGCTCAAATCCCTCAAATTTATCATCACAGAAAGCTCTCGTGATCTCTCTTGCGCGGTCCGGACGGAAATTATAGAAAATAACAGAATCATTTTCTTTGACCGTAGCGACCGGCGCACCATCTTTTACGATCACGGTAGGAAGAACGAACTCATCCGTCTCCTCCTTATCGTATGACTGCTGCACGGCACACAACCCGCATTCTGCAGTCTCTCCCTTTCCAAGAACCAGCGCCTCATATGCCTTCTGGACACGATCCCACCGGTTATCACGGTCCATCACATAATAACGTCCCATCACAGTAGCTACCTGTCCCACACCGATCTCTTCCATCTTGTCCATCGCTGCCTTCACAAAATCTTTTCCCGATGCCGGCGGCGTATCTCTTCCATCCAGAAAGGCATGAAGATATACATTTTCGATGCCGTTTTTCTTCGCCAGCTCTAATAACGCATACATATGTGTATTGTGGCTGTGCACACCGCCGTCGGACAAAAGTCCGAAGAGATGAAGGTCTGAATTATGTTTCTTACAATTATCTATCGCCTGAAGGAGCGCCTTGTTCTCAAAGAAAACCCCGTCCTCAATCTCTTTGGTGATTCTTGTCAGCTCCTGGTACACGATACGCCCTGCGCCCATATTCAGGTGTCCAACCTCGGAATTTCCCATCTGTCCCTCTGGAAGGCCTACTGCCATACCGCTGGCATTTCCCTTGACAAAAGGACACTCTGCCATCAGTCTGTCCATAACCGGCGTCTTTCCTTCGGCCACGGCATTTCCTTCGGTCTTTTCATTCAGTCCGTATCCATCCAGGATCATCAATACTGTAGGTTTCTTACTCATGTTCTAAATCTCCTTTATACTCACTCATATTATTCTATATTTTAATCAATATCGGAAGCTGCTTTTTCAACCTACCCCCAGGCTTCCCAGTTCGAGATATCTCTGGTACGCTCCATAAGTCATCTTAACGGCACCTTCTCCGGATCCCACCACCACCATACTCTGGTTCAGTTCTTCCTCCGTGGCCGCCACCGCATTTAATCCACCGGTACCTGCCTGGTGTGATGTACTGGCCACTGACTTCTGGCTCTTTGTCACATCCCCGCTCAGCTTGTTGGGACTGACGGTAACTGTCTTATCCGGAACGGTCACGCCTTCTTTCATATAGGCAGCTATCTTTTTTACATAGTTTTGTGTCTCTTTAAAGGGCGGGACACCGCCATACTGTTTCACTCTGCCGCTGCCAGCATTATAGGCTGCCGCCGCCAGGGTCGTATCCCCGTTAAATTTCTTCAGATGTGCCGCAAGCAGTTTCGCCGATCCCATGATATTCTGCTCTGCATCAAAAACATCCTGTATCCCAAGACCTTTTGCCTCCGCCGGCATGATCTGCATAATCCCTTTTGCTCCGGCAGAAGAGACGCAGTTGGGATTGAAATCCGACTCTGCCTTTGCCACTGCTGTCAAAAAATCATAGGAGACGCCATATTTTTCAGAAGCCCGGCGGAAAATATCCGCAAGCGTCGTCGTCAGAGTGCCATCCGAGTTCCTCGTTCCGGTGGTTCCTTTGGTCTCCGCCACATTTCCCACAGAAGTATTTTCTGCCTTCTGGGAAAAAGTCTTTTCGGTTGAAATGTTTTCTTTCGCTGCTGACTTGGCCGCCTCAGAAGCGTTTAAATTTTTTTCCTGCTGCTTTAAAACCTCAGAAAAAGGAGTGATGGTCGTTTTTCTGCTTCCTGCCCGATTGGCATAGCCCGGATTCTGCCCATCCACTGCCGATATATCATTTACTGTAAGTGCCACATCTTCACCTCCATTGGTTACGTATGACGCCACCGCCATACTTCCACCGTATATTATACAAGAACTCTGACGTTTTTGCAAGATTGAGTAAAATCAATTTTCAATCTCCTGTTTTCGGTATATCCTGGAAAACAAATAGATGCATACAGCCAGGCCGGGACCCGCTGCCGCTATCAGAACCAGTGTGATAAGCCCCTGTAAAAGTTCAGGAAGCCCTGCCTGCTGCTGGATGTAAGATATCCCATAGTTCAACAGGTTAAAGCTCAGATGAAATATATAGACGCCGAGAAGTGAGTTTGTCTTTTCATATATATATGCCAGTAAAATCCCCAGCAGGGACGCATACACTCCCTGAATCACATTCATATGATACACCCCGAAGGCAATGCCGGACAATACAGCAGCCGGCCAAAAGGCAAACCCCTTGCGCAGCGTCCGGAATATCATGGCGCGAAAAACGATCTCCTCTGCCAGGGGCGCCCATACCGCCACGATAAACAGAGTGGCCCACGCCGGCAGGACATTGATGTCCACACCTTCCATTAATTTTTCATAATCTTTAAAAACTTCCGGGAAAGCAGAAGCAATGACAGTCATCACGAAACTGCACACATACTGAGCAAAAAAAGCCAGGGCTGCCAGACAGCCCACCGTCTTCGGAGAAAATATTTTCCGGTAATCCACCGGAGATATATCCCGCCGTTTCCGGATAAAATAATACCAGGAACCCATCCCCGCGATGAGAATGAAGTTTATCATTGCTACCAGAATCAGGTTAAATCCATAGTTCGACAACATTTGATCCAGGGCATGGAAAGAGATCTCTTTTCCTCTCCACTGCATAAGCATAATTTGTATCTGCAGCTCAATTCCTACAATAAACTGAAGCAGGATCGGTATTATCAGATAGAGCACAGCGAACCCAGTTGATTTAAGTTTTTTCATTTTCTCCCCCATTCAAGACCATAGTGTGGCCGGAAGTACTCCAGCTACTTATTACATTATACCATCACAGAATAGATTTACAAGCCATGAATTGGATTTGTACTGCTATTCGCAGCATGCTTGAAGTTTTAACCAGAATGGCAGTTGATTTTCCCTCTCTAAAATGTTAGTATTAAAAAATATAATACTATCTACAGAACGGAGGAAACATCATGAAACTCTGGGGCGGACGTTTTACAAAGGAAACGAATCAGCTGGTACACAATTTTAATGCTTCGATCTCCTTTGACCAGAAATTTTACAAACAGGATATCCTGGGAAGCATTGCCCACGTGACGATGCTGGAGAAACAACATATACTGACAACCGATGAAAAAGATAAGATCATCGAGGGATTGAAAGGAATACTGGAGGACATCGAATCCGGTGCGCTGGAGATCACAGCAGAACACGAAGATATCCACAGCTTTGTGGAGGCCACTCTCATCGACCGCATCGGTGAGCCGGGCAAGAAGCTTCACACCGGGCGGAGCCGCAACGACCAGGTGGCTCTGGATATGAAACTGTACACACGGGATGAGATCGTGGAACTGAATGACCTGCTCAAAGAACTGCTGACGGTGGTCCACAATATTATGAAAGAGAATACGGCTGCCTTTATGCCGGGATTCACCCATCTTCAGAAAGCCCAGCCGGTGACACTGGCCCATCATTTTGGCGCTTATTTTGAGATGTTCCGCCGTGACCGCAGCCGTCTCCGTGACATATACGACCGAATGAACTATTGTCCTCTTGGCTCCGGTGCCCTGGCGGGCACTACCTATCCTCTGGACCGGGACTACACAGCAAAACTTCTGAATTTTGACGGCCCCACGCTGAACAGCATGGACTCTGTATCTGACAGAGATTATCTGATCGAACTTCTGAGTGCACTGTCTACTATTATGATGCACCTGAGCCGTTTTTGCGAAGAGATTATCCTGTGGAATTCCAATGAATATCAGTTTGTGGATATTGATGATTCATATTCCACAGGCAGCAGCATTATGCCCCAGAAGAAAAATCCGGACATCGCTGAACTCGTCCGCGGAAAGACCGGACGTGTCTACGGCGCCCTGATCTCTATCCTCACAACGATGAAAGGGATTCCTCTCGCCTATAACAAAGATATGCAGGAAGATAAAGAACTTGTCTTTGATGCCATCGACACAGTAAAGGGCTGTATTTCTTTGTTTACCGGCATGATCGACACCATGAAGTTTAACAAGGAAAATATGGAAGCCAGTGCAAAGAACGGTTTCACCAATGCCACAGATGCCGCAGACTATCTGGTCAACCACGGTGTTGCCTTCCGAGACGCCCACGGTATCATAGGCCAGCTGGTACTGGCCTGCATCGATAAAAATATTTCCCTGGACGAACTTCCCCTGGAAGAATATAAGAAAATTTCCCCTGTCTTTGAGGAAGATATCTATGAGGCAATTTCCATGAAAACCTGTGTGGAAAAACGAAATACCATCGGCGCCCCCGGCGAACAGGCGATGGCGCAGGTTCTTGCCATCAATGAGAAATATCTGATGGAAAGCTGAAAGAAGAATCCCCACAGGAAATTTCATGCTGCTAAAACATGAAATTTCTGTGGGGATTCTTTTTGGGTATGAAATCACTCAAACATTGATAAATCAATGGCATCCGCCATTGCACTATATCCATCATAAGGATGAAGTCCATCTTCATGGGTATACTTTTCCAGTATATTTTTGGGATTCGCGGGATCTGCCACCGCACTCTCAAAATCAATAATGCCATCCACACCAGATTCTTCCGAGCGCATCCAATCGTTGATCTTAGTTCTGACTTCTTCTGATGCTTCTGTATAACTGCTGCTTGTTCCAAATGGAAGTATGGGTGCACCATAAACCTTAATTCCATTATCATGGCACAGTTGAACCATCTTCTTGTATTCTGGAATCAACAGATTATATTTACTGGTATCTTTAAGATTCGTTATATCATTTACACCAAATAAGATAATACAGTATTCCACGCCATCGTGCTCCAGGAGATCCCTGGCAAATCTGACCTTGCCTGCATCCGTTGGATAAGAACCAAGGATAGAATTTGCACCGATTCCCTCATTGATAAGCGATACATTTTTTGTCCCTTCATTTTCCTGAAGTCTTTTCGCAAAATAATCGACCCATCTCGTATAACTATCCGGCTTTTTGCCAAGATACGTCGCATCTGTTCCATAACCGTCTGTGATGGAATCACCAAAACAGACTACTGCCCTGCTGTCCTCCGGTGACCACATGGATACATCCGCAAGGAAAAACCAGCTTGTTGTTGTTTTAGGCGAGGAATACTTTTCTTCTGATACCTGGTTGCCGGAAACCTGATAGGTAGTCGCCCTTGCACCTCTGTGACCGGTTATGTTTTTCTCCGGTGCTTCACCAAAATATACGGAAACAGCAATATTTTCAAGAGCATCTACCGGAAAATGAACTTCATCGGTGAGGATAACCTTTCCCTTGGGAATTATAAATCCTTCCTCACCATTTACTGTTACTGCTGTATCGGTGGATACATCAATAGCAGAGGCATCTGCCTTGACCTGTTTTGCGAGATGGAGAGATTGGATCTTCACATCACTGTCCCCGTATTGATTGGACAGCCGGAGCCGCAGTTTATTTCCACCTGTTGTAACCCGGATAATCTGACGTACCGTGGTATCCGTGAGCGGCATTTTAGGCATGGCAGAATCTGCCGCATCACATTTTTCCTCTGCAGTTCCCCAGGTCGTCACCCATTTATACGCTGGTTCCGGTACGTTAGGTGAAGCAGATATATCCGGTGCATTGGAAGGAACTGGTGTATTTGTTGGCGTATTTGCTGCCGCAGTCGAAGAAGGTGATGTGGACGGTACCGGTGATGCCGTCACTTTGGGCGTACTTTTTCCCTTCACTACGATTTTACAAGACAGCGTCTTGGATTTTTTTCCTAACTTGTAGGTTACTTTAATTGTGGCTTTACCAGCTTTTACTCCCCTAATCTTTGCGGATTTTTTTGTCGACTTTGTAATTTTTGCAACCCTTTTCGACTTGGAAGTCCACTTTACCTTTGCCTTCTTTGAGACATTTTTCAGTTTCAATGTAACTGTCTTTCCAACACTTACATTCATCTGGCTCTTATTCAGTTTTGGCGATTTGGCCGCTTCCACACCTGATGGTGCCGTTAATGATAACACCAACGCAAAACTAAGTGTTAAAACCCCAATTTTCTTTTTCATTTTAGATCTACAACCCCTTGAATCCATTCTGAATTCCTCCTGTTTGCTATTTTCCCTTTATATCTGAATCTTCGTAAGTTTCTTATGTACGGTCACCTTTAACTTTACCGTCTTTTTGGGGTTCATCTCACTCTGGATGGTTATAGCCGCCTTCAGCACCCCATTTTTGCTGCATAAAATACCCTCTCCTTTCTTCGTAATGTTCAGATGAACAACATTTTTATCCACATTTATTATATCTGAATAAATTTACAATGAGTATTGCAAATTTAAAATATAATATTACATTTATCATATTTTTCATTTGCTTTTTTAGTAACTATATGTTATAAACAATATATTCAAATGCTTTTACCATTGAGGCAAAATAAAATATTTGTAATGGGGAGGGGGAATTCCTATGAGATATATATCCAGAGAAACGGAACACCCGACAGCGATTGATTATTATTGTGAGGCGACACAGACAACTCAGGATCATTTTCCAAGGATTCCTGCCCACACCCACAACTATTATGAAGTTTATATATTTCTTAATGGTTTTGTTAAGATTGCCATTGAAGACCAGATCTATAATGTAAAATATGGTGATATCATGCTGTTCCCACCCTATACGATCCACCAGCTGCTTCCTGCCTCTGACGATACCAAATTTGAATACAGGCGTATTTATATGTATATTACTGAGCCATGTTTGTCCTCTTTTGACTTTAACGGCCAGTCTCTTCTCACTCCTATCCAGCAGGCAGCACAGGACAAACGCTATTTATTTCATATTCCAAATGAAGATTTTGAACAGATCTATCAAGCAATGTATCTCCTGTTCCGGAGTAAAAAAACGGATTATTATGGAAAAGAGATGCTGAACCGGTCACGGATTATTCAGATCATCACTCTGTTAAATAAAAATATCCAGGCGGATACGGAATCCTATGATATGACACACATCACGCCTGCCATCGATGATGTCTTTACTTATATCAATCATCACTATCAGGAACCTCTTTCACTGGATTTTCTGGCAAACCGTTTTTTCATGAATAAGTACACATTATCAAAACTATTCAAAGAACAGCTGCAGCTGACAGTCCACGAGTATATTACGCTAAAACGGATCAGTACGGCAAAACTTTTGATCAAAGAGGGAACCCCTCCTTCAAAGGTCCATCTGGAAGTGGGTTATTCAAACTACTCCACCTTTTTCCGGGCATTTAAAAAATTAGAGAATATTTCCCCGGAACAATTTCTTGCCCAGTTAAAAAATGAGATGCCCAGATAACAAAGAGCATCTCATTTAAATTTTACTCTGGCAAGGCAGCGCATTCAAGCTACGCATTCCCTCTTTCTGAACATTTCCACTCCGCGTCTGCCGGCGGATTTTCCTCACCTTTACTAAGATAAATCCTGTCGATCTGCATACGGGGATCTCCTGCAAAGATAGAAAAAATATGCTCTCCCTCCTCTAATGTGACATCCCCTGTAAGACACCAGAAATATATATGTGCGGTAGAATAATTGTACAGCTGTCCATCTCTGAATTGTGTATTGAGCGGCTGCACCTTACCGTCTACTGCAAAATAACATGTATCTGACATATTATTCTCATACAGCATAAGCAGCCAGATATGATAATTCCCCTTATCAGATATGTGGATCCGATAATGCATTCCCGGGGCCTCCGCTGCATGATCCCAGGCGGTGCCCGTTTCAAACACCTGCATTGCCAACCCGGTGCCTCCGTCGGTTTCTGCGCGCACATGTGTCCAGTAAATCATACCGGACTTATCCGGTGTAAGATAGGCATCCCTTGAATGTTCAAGGGCATACTCCGCCTCCAGGGCAATATACCCGTCTTTTTCGTGGAACATGCCTGTTCCAAACAGACTGGTGATATCCGTTATATGGTTCTCTGAGTAGTATGCCTCGTATGTTCTGCTGCCCAGAGCGTTCTGTTGAACCGTATCATTTTTCATATAGATCCGGTTGTATTTCCAAAATTCTTTGTCAGCATACACCACATCAGGCAGAATATTGTTATCCTCTGCCATATACATCTCCTTTTGAAGTGCATCCAACGCCTCCCAGGAAACCTTTGGTTCATCGAAGGGATTGTGTACATCGGAAAATCCAAAATATGTCTTCCTCCTCTTCTCCGTATAGATCACAAGCTTGTGTATTGAAACATAATTGTCAATCATATATAACTGCAGCGTATGCTCTCCCTGACACAGCCACGGCAGTAATATGCCGATATCTTCCCCATTACCTAGCACACTCTTCTTCCAGTTTCCCTTCCATTCATCTGTAACCTGTGATTCCACGACAACCGGTTCTTTTCCATCAAGAGCTATGGCAAATCTGATTCTGCCCCGGGAGTTGAGGGTTAGAAACCTGGTTATAACAAGCTCAAATTTGCCCTCACTTTTTAATGTAAAGGAATATTCAAGGGACGGCTTCTTCATAATTTCGCTGATATCCTCAAAGTCTGATACCACATTTTTCCGGCCATGAGCATGAGCCATCATGACATTGCCATACCCCCGCCCAATTCCCCGGATCCTGCGCCACTCCGCACCATCGGATGCGTTTGTCATAGCATCATAATTGTCTGCATAAAGGCACACCGCACCATCGGATTCCAATACGCCGTGATATGCCTTTTCACATCCATTCGCAGCTGGCAGCCCTTTCTCCACATGAATTTCTATTCTCAATCTCTGATTGTTGTTTTGGTCTATTATGTCCAAATCAGCAGATCTTCCGGCATACGTTTCCATATCCGTCACCTTCACATATATCCTTTTTTCCGTTGTTATGACGCCAGACGTCTCCGATAACCTCAACCAATCCGGAATCCCGCATATCTCATAGGATATATCTTCACATCCCTGATTTCCGAGTTCGATCCACTTTTTTCCAACGCCACCCTGGGAAAATGTTATGCACCCGCTATCCAGTGACTCACTCCCATCCCACAAAGTGATCTTGAGACCTCCCTTTTTCCTCCTGACCGAGGGCTTGCAGATTGGATAAAAACAGATCCCCGGAGGTGGAAAAGAATCCGGTGTAAGAATTCTGTCCCATTTCCCATCACACATATAGCGGTTATAATATCTGAGCATATTGCGCAGATACTGCATCATTGTATGTGAATACTCTGTATAACAATCCGCTGCCCGGTCATTGCCTCTCTCATATGAAAGAATACTCCTGTCCGCATAATAAAATCCATGATTTACATAATAAGACGCATGTACTTTGAATAAGAACAGCTGGAAAAACGCCTCCTTTTCACAATCCGGCAGCCGATCATATATGTCATTGGCGCGCTCAAATATGGACTCCAGTCTGCAGACTCTCTCCCCCGCCTCATCGCCATAACCAGACTGGGCAAACAAAAGGGACCCCATGTGCTCAATTTTCCTTGCATTTGTAAGCTGCGCAAACTCTTCATACAGCCCAGCAAGCTCCTCTCCATATCCACCGGAAAAATACCGGTCAAACCATGCTGCTGTGTACCCATGAATATCCTTTGTGACTTGGGCATCTCTTCCCGCCTCCCAGGCATAATCCAAAAATGTCTCCATTTCCATCTCCAGCGGTTTGAGCGCTCCCACATTGAGAACCCACATCCTGCGGATTCCCTCATGATATGCCTTATACAGTTCATTTGTCATATGGGCAAGGGGAATCGAGTTAAAAAACAGGTAGCTCATATCCGGCGTCCCCCAGTATGATACGTGATAATATAAGCCATGGCCTCCGCTTCGTTTTCTCTCCGCAGCGTTCGGGTATCGCCTCACATGACCAAAATTATCATTTACCCATATAAGCGTCACATCCTCCGGCACCTGGAGTCCCTTATCATACAGGTCTAGAACTTCTTTATATGGAATAAATGACTGAAGCACCTCCTTTGGTGAATTCAATCCCAGCTCCTCCCGCAGCATATCCCTCTGATCCATCATGACCTTTTCGAGCAGCCGCACCCTGGCTTCCTCTTTTTCCTCATCGGTGGCTGTCCCGTCATCATCAATGGCTTTTGTGGAAAAACCGTAGTCGTGGACACCCCTCATACCGATGGTATAGCAAACCTCATAATCCCTGTTCATCTTTATACTCTCGCGCCAGTATTGATGTATCACATCTCTGTTTTTCCCCGGAATCGAATAATCATAGTAAATAACTTCCTTATCTTCGGCAGCGTCATCTGCTGGCAGTTTGTTTGAATGAACGGCATTGTAATCACTAACATACCCATGCTCCTTAAGCCAGGGATTCCATTCATTCTGATTGCTTCTCATCAGCATATCGCAGTGGGAGGTCCCCACAATGATTCCCATTTCATTAGCAAGCCTCGCATTTTCCGGATTTTCCTGAAAATAATTCACATGCATCGCCGGCCAGATATAATTCCCCTTTAACCGCAGTATCAGCTCATATATTTTTCTGTATAGCTCTGGTCCTATCGTTCCATCTTTGGTATGTATTGCTGCCCACTCCTCCAGCTCCTCTTCATCATTCAGAAAAATACCCCGATATGGCACGGAGGGATAATCTGCCACATAAAAGTCGTCTGGAATCATAAATTCATTTTTTCTTGCTGGCACATCCGCAAAATAGTACCACGGGGAAACACCGATATACTTTGACAGTTCATAAATTCCAAATATTGTCCCCCGCTTGTCCGCACCACATATATATACAGTTCCATTTTGCTTTTTTACTACATACCCCTCCCATTTTTCCAGCGTCTCTTCTTCATCCAGCCATGAATATATATCTTTCGTTGCAATCAGTATTTCACAATTCTCAGCATTCTTCTGCAACGTATCATCATCTCCGAGAAGTACTAGATTAACCTGATAGTCTGTCACTTTACAGATATCTTTCTTTAAAGCCATTACCGCATATGTAACAGCAGTATATTCCTCCTTAAAATAACCAATATTAATACTCTGTTTTTTGCACATATTATGTACCTCCAATTTGATTTTAGTAATTTAATATGTTAAAATATCTTATGATACCAGGATTAAAAGACTTTTTACCTATACACATTAAAATAAAGTGAAAAGGTGATATTATGGATACATTTAACCACCCTCATTATTATGAAGAAATTCAAGATGATATCCTTCTGGCTTTCCGAAGCGGCACACATTATCACAATACCTACCATAAACATAACGGATACGAGATCTATATTTTTCTATGTGGTAATGTAAACCTTCATATAGAGCATTCGAGTGTTCATTTGAAACGGGGGAATATCGCAATTATCAACCCGACAGAATATCATCTGGCTGTGAGCCTTGATGATTCCCTGTATGAACGAATCACTCTGAATGTATCCCCTGCACTGTTGCGCAGTCTTTCCACCCATGTTACAAATTTTAACCGCTTTTTTGACACCAGACAATGCGGCATCAATAATGTTATTCTTCTGCCAGAGGATACCCTTAACGAACTGATCTCTCTTCTCAAAAATCTAAATGATGCCATACACTCTGATCAATTTGGAAGTGACGTTCTACAAAGAGCATATCTGGCGCAGATTTTATATACTATATGTAATAATTACATCGTTTACAAGGATATTTCGGTCAATATAATGCCGCCCCTTGTTTCCAATACAATTCAATATGTGGAGCAGCATATCGCTGAAAACATCTCTCTTAGCGATATCGGAAAGTCCCTTAATTTTAATCAAAATTACATTAGCCACATATTTAAACAAAATACCGGTATTTCCTTAAAACAATATATCCTTGAGAAAAAGATCACCTATGCACAGTCACTTTTATCACAGGGATATTCTGTGACAGACACCTGTTATAAATCCGGTTTTATGGACTACTCAAACTTTATCCGTACATTCAAACAGTACACAGGAGAAACACCAGGAGCATTTAAAAAAAATATTCTTAAATAGTTGTTACTATTATTTTAACATCTGTTTTTGCATATAACATTGCAGTTAAACGAAAAAAACTTGCGTTTTCATACTTTCCCCAAAAACACGAACGCATCTTTCACATAAAAAATCTGCTCCTGCGGTTATTCACCACAAGAACAGATCCTTTTTATCCCAGTGCAGCTGTTATCCCCTTTCCCGAGATTGTCTGATAAAACCCGTTTAATATCCTGGACAAGCCAGAACTTCTTTTACATGGTACAGATAATAAGGAGGACACTACAAATGAAATATAATCAAAAAATATGGTTTGTTTTACCAATACGTTGTTTGCTGTTTATAGCTGCATTTTCTTTTTGCAGCATAATTACCAAAAGAAATTTAACAGGAATTACGCATTGGTGGACAATACTGGCATCCGTGATCAACCTTGTTACGATCGTTGTTCTATGGATTATTTGTAAACGTAACAACACAACATTTCGTAAAATGATACATTACGAAAAGAAGCAAAGACACATCTTAAAAGGATTTCTATTTATTGTTATAATGCTGTTGACAGGTATAGGTGGAATGTATTTAGCAGGATGGTTTTGTTATGGTGAGTTTCCATACTTTGCACCGATGATGATAGCACCTATACCCCCATATCTTGCTATATTAAATATTTTTATACTCCCACTAACGACGACAATAGCAGAGGAAGGCGTATATTTAGGATATGGGGTAAATAGCTTCATTTCAAAATGGGCGGCAATTTTTATCCCCGCATTCTTCTACGCCTTGCAGCATAGTTTTATTCCCACGATATTTGATATGAAATTTATAACCTACCGTTTTTTATCCTTTTTCCCTTTAACGATATGGATATGCTTCCAATATTATAGAGGACGTCCTATTTCTTATATTATGACAGGGCACTGGATCTTGAATATAGCAACAACAATACAAATTGTAATAACTTCCTTTAATCCAGAAACTTATACTATGTTGATTAAATAACAGGTAATAATTATTATGCCCTATATGTAAGAACAAGACTGTACCAAAAATGACTTTCCCTTTTTTTCATGCAAAAAGGACACTCCCGATATTCGTTGCTCTATCAGAAATGCCCTTTTGTTGTTTACGCAGATTTATTTACTAGTAATTGTTTCTTACTAACGCATAGACTCTTCCTGCTTTTTGATCATCTGACGAACCATCTCGCCACCGATGCTTCCAGCCTCTTTGGATGTGAGGTCACCATTGTAACCTTCTTTCAGGTTTACTCCAAGCTCGGATGCAACCTCCATTTTGAATCTGTCCATAGCGTCTTTAGCCTGTGGTACTTCCATTCTGTTGCTAGATTTACTCATGATCATTCACCTCCGTATATTTTAGTATTTATCTTGAGAGATAACGGAATGTCTTTTTTTATGAAACATTCCGTTACCGAAACATTTCATGTTTAAGCCACTCGGTTATCTGATACTATTGTACCCACGAAGGTTTTTTTAATTCTGGAAGTTTTTTCTATGAAAGCCCCGGACAGCGACCATGTGGATGAGCGTGTTTACACGCACAGACATATGGGCATTGGACGGGCAAGACGGAATAAGTACGCAGGGCGACAGCCCGATAGTACGAATTCCGTCGGCGGTTGCGGGAGTGCGGCAGCACGGAGCAACCGGCTTTCATAGATTGGCATGTCAGCTACTGTCTATCCTCCAGATCCATTTGAATTTTTTCGAGATAATGAACAAAGGTTCCAGAGTATGTAGATATTTCATAAGCCGGATTCAATTCATCAAATGCAAAGCTTTTTCTCCCTCCCATTTCCATCCTTCCCCAGAAAGTTTTTAAATATGTAAATGGAAGATAGATAAAGCAGTCCCGTTTTTTAAAATAAATAAGTAAGAAAGCGATACCCTCCTGTGCTTCAAATTCCTCCATAAACTTCATTTGATGTTCATGGATATTGGCAAGGGGAAAACGATCCTCCGCACACTCTTTGGCATCAAAGCAGACGGGTATTCCCTGCACGACGCCGATATAATCCACTGTACTTTTTTGTTCAAAATAAGCCAGCTTGATATGTCTTGTACTCTGGTCGATGTGTATGGGTTTGATCGGAGTCGGCACTTTCTGGATCAGCGCCAGCTTTTGGTTCCTGTATTTTTCATTTGTGAGGTTGATGAGTTCTTCTAAAAAGGATCCTCGTAAACCTCTGGAATTCCATGTTGCCATAATTACCTTCTTCCGCCACGATGTGCGATTCGCAGATCCTGCCACAAGTGGCAGCTCTCGCAGCTCCACTACCACCGCGTGGTAGAACCACTACCACCGCGTGGTAGAACCACTACCACCGCGTCTATTCGTACACTATGTAAGGGCGCTGCCGGCCGCAAGCTGCCGCAGCGCCCTTACATAGTGTACTCATATCGTTTACCGCTCTTATGTCGTTCTTTTTTATAATGAAAACAGCAGCATTTGCTTCGCAATCTTTTCCGTGAGAGCCACGGCACTGTTTGCAAGCGAGCTTGCACAGTGCCGTGGCTCTCACGGAACACCTTCGGTGCATGCTGCTGTCTTAATTATAACCTGCCCGCCGCACTCACAGTTTATTCGTCTACGTTGTGGTATACTGCCTGGACGTCATCGTCTTCGTCCAGAAGATCCATAATACGGTTAAACATTTTTTTATCTTCTTCGTCTGTCAGTTCCACATAATTCTGTGGAAGCATCGTGACCTCTGCCTGTGCCATCGGTACTCCTTCTTTTTCCAGTGCCTCACGTACCTGGCTGAAATCATCCGGCGCCGTCAGGATCTCGTAGCTGTCTTCTTCTTCATTGAAATCCTCTGCTCCCGCATCCAGTGCCAGCATCATAAATTCATCGGCATCGGTCTCATATTCTTCTTTATCAATGATGATCTGTCCCTTTGTATCAAACATATAGGAGACACATCCTGTTGTTCCCACATTTCCGTTTCCTTTTGTAAAAGCATTTCGCACGTTGGATGCGGTACGGTTTTTATTGTCCGTCAGTGCTTCTACAATGATCGCCGTACCATTTGGACCGTATCCTTCATATGTAATATTTACATAATTCACCGCGTCCACATTACCAGCTGCCTTTTTGATTCCCCGGTCAATGGTATCATTCGGCATATTGTTTGCTTTTGCCTTTGCGATCACATCCCGGAGCTTGCTGTTGTTATTCGGATCCGGACCGCCCTCTTTCACCGCCACAGCGATCTCACGGCCGATCACTGTAAATATCTTTCCCTTTTTTGCATCATTTTTTTCTTTTTTATGTTTGATATTTGCAAATTTAGAATGTCCTGACATTTTTTCCCTCTTTTCTGCATGGTGAATTTCGCCCACCATTGCTTATTTTTTTAATATATTTGTTTCAGGCATTTATCCATCTGCCATGGAATGGATCAGCGCCTGCATACTCTCCATGACAGAAGCCACCTGTTCTTCTGTTTTTACCGCACACAGAATCGTATCATCTCCGGCGATGGATCCGACGATGCCCTCCAGCTTTACGGCATCGATGGCTGCTGCCACCGCCATCGCCATCCCGCTGACAGTCTTGACCACCAGTAGGTTTCCCGCCTGTTCCATGGATACCACGCCATCCTGCAGCACACCGGTATACTGTCTGCCAAAACCACTGCTGCCGCCACCACCGCCCTCAGTAGATACGGTATAGCGCTGCTTTACCCGGATTCCTGGCATTTTGATCAGAGACATCTCCCGGATATCCCTGGACACTGTCGCCTGGGTTACCGAATATCCCGCCTCATTCAGATAGCGCGCCAGATCTTCCTGGGTCTCTACCTCATATTCACGAATGATCTCAATGATCTTTTCCTGTCTTTGTTTCTTCATTTTAGCACCTATTTCCGATTAAGCTTGCTTCTCATTTTTTCATAAAAGCCAACATCACCGAGGCAGACCATATCCACCATCTGCTCTGCCTTCCGGATATAGACCACATCCCCAGAAGAAGCATTCCACAGGATCTCCCCATCACACCGCACAGATGCTTCATCCATATAGGACTCTCTGGTCCTCTCCACCTGAATCCGTATCGTATCCTCTGAGGACACGACGAGACTCCGTTTGTTCAGGGAATGGGGACAGATCGGTGTGATCACCAGCGCTTCCATATCTGGTGAGAGTACTGGACCGCCCGCTGACAGATTATAGGCAGTAGAGCCGGTGGGAGTGGCGACGATTACCCCGTCTGCCACATAGGTATCCATCAATTCATCATTGACCCATACACTGGTGGTGATCATCCTTCCGATATCCTTTTTGCCGACAATGATCTCATTGACCGCCAGGCTCTCTTCCTCTCCTGACTCGATCATCCCGGATAATATAATTCTCTTTTCGATACTATAGCGCCCGGACATCACCATATCCAGTGCCTGATACATCCGTGGTCTCTCCACCTCAGTCAAAAAGCCGAGAGTTCCCAGATTCACCCCCAGGATCGGTATTTTTTGTCCGGCTATCTTTTTTGCCGCCTGGATTACCGTGCCGTCTCCGCCCAGCACCAGCGCCATATCGATTTCCTGGTCCAGACACAGCTCATCCTTATGACTCAATATTGTAACATAATATTGAGATTTTTCCAAATATGTTTTTATCACATTTGCCACGGACCGCCCGGTGTCCTTTTCTTCATTCACGATCAGGCAGAAATTTTTCACTTTTGTACCTCCATTACACTAAATCCCCGGCATGTTTCACCGCATGTTCCTGGGCATCCTCCACGATCTGTCGAATCTCCTCTTCTAGTTCCTGAGGTATTCCCCCAAATTCCTGATTTTCTTTCTTTATATATAGAAGATATTCAATATTACCTTCCGGGCCGCGTATGGGAGAAAAATCCAGACCGCAGATTGCAAATCCCAGGCTCCCGGTGTAAGAAATAATACTCTCGATCACGTCCCGGTGCACAGCGGGATCTCTGACAACTCCCTTTTTTCCCACCTTTTCTCTGCCCGCTTCAAACTGAGGCTTGATCAGGCACACCATCGATGCCCCTTCCTTCATCAAAGCTTTTACCGGTTCCAGCACCTTGGTAAGGGAAATAAATGCCACATCAATAGAGACAAAATCTACCAGTTCGCCGATATCCTCCGGAGTAACATAACGGATATTCGTCTTCTCCATGGATCTCACCCGCTCATCCTGACGCAGCTTCCAGGCGAGCTGATTGGTCCCCACGTCTACCGCATAGACAAAAGCTGCCCCATTCTGAAGCATGCAGTCTGTAAATCCTCCCGTAGAAGCCCCCACATCCATACAGATCCGGTCCTTTAAATCAATGGGAAATACCGATACCGCCTTATCCAGTTTGTAGCCGCCCCGGCTGACAAATTTTAATTTTTTCCCCCGAATCTCGATAGATACCTCTTCCGGAAACTTCTGCCCTGCCTTGTCCTCCCGCTGGTCATTCACAAAGACATTTCCCGTCATGATCACTGCTTTTGCCTTCTCTCTGGACTCTGCCAGACCGCGGTTCACCATAAGTACATCCAGTCTCTCTTTCATCCTTCTCTCCATTCAAGCAATCTTTACGCATTTTCTGTCAGCATTTTTTCAATCCTCTCTGCGACGCCGCCCGCATCCATTTCCAGTCTTTCGTACAATTCTTCTGGTGCTCCGTGCTCCACAAAGCAGTCGTCAATGGAACAATTGAAAAAGTACTCCGGCGCGCATCCATTTTCCACGAAAAATGCCTCTGCCTGCTGGCCAAATCCCCCATTTTTCACATTATCTTCCAGAGTCACCGCCATTCTGTGGGAACGCACCAGAGCCAGCATCAATTCCTTGTCAAAGGGTTTTACAAACCTCATATTTACCACAGTACAGTGAATGTTCTTTTCCCGAAGCAGCCGCCCGGCATCCAGCGCCGTCTCCGTCATATTTCCTACAGCAAAAAGCACTGCATCCCCTTCAACCTGCTCCGGATCTGCTTCTTCATTTCCTGCCAGCAGTCTGCCCTGCACCATCAGCATCCGGGCACGCCCTGGCTCCCAGGGCTTCTCACATATTATTTCTTCTCTGCCTTCTTCATAAATATCCCCTCTCGGATACCGCACCGCCACCGGTCCATCCTGTTCATAGGCAAAATCCAGGCACTGCTCCAGCTCTCTGCCATCCATCGGGGAGAGCACTGTCATGTTGGGGATCGAAGTGAGATAGGAAATATCAAAAATACCCTGATGAGTATCGCCGTCCCTCCCCACGATCCCGCTGCGGTCTACTGCAAAGATTACTGGAAGCTCATTCAGACAGATATCATGAATCAACTGATCATAGGCTCTCTGTAAAAAGGTGGAATAGATGGATACCACCGGCCGCAGCCCGCCTGCCACCAGTCCGGCAGCAAAAGTCACTGCATGCTCCTCCGCGATTCCCACATCGAAAAACCTTTCCGGATACTTCTCTCCAAATTTTTTCACTCCGGTTCCGTCGGGCATGGCAGCGCATACCGACACAAGTTCTGGACATTCCTCTCCCTTTTTTACCATCCAGTCTCCAAATACATCGGTGTAGGTTCTCCCGCCAGTCTCCTCGATCTCTCCGGTCTTCGGCAGAAAACACCCCACTCCGTGGAAGGCGGATGGGTTGTTCTCTGCGGGAAGGTAGCCCTTTCCTTTCTTCGTCACCACATGCACCAGCACCGGACGGTTTTTGATCCGTGCTGCCGCCCGGAATGCCTCCAGCATGTCCTTTATATTATGTCCGTCAATGGGACCCACATAAATGATCCCCATTTCCTCAAACAGCATCCCCGGCACCAAAAGATGTTTCAGGGAATTCTTGGCATTCTTGATGGTTTCTGCCATGGAAATCCCCACATTAGGGATCCGGTCCAGACGCTCTTCGATATTGATCTTCAGATTATTATATTTCTGGTTGGTACGCATTTTACCGAGATAGTTCGACATCCCCCCAACATTTTTGGAAATGGACATTTTATTGTCATTGAGTACAATAATCAGGTTGGATTTGAGAGGCTCTGCATTGTTCAGTGCCTCAAATGCCATACCACCAGACAGGGCGCCATCTCCGATCACTGCCACCACTTTTTCATCACCGCCCTGTATATCTCTCGCCTTTGCCATGCCAAGAGCCAGGGAAAGAGAGGTGGAACTGTGTCCGGTATTAAAGGTATCCGCCGGGTTTTCGCTTACCTTTGGAAAACCGCTGATTCCATCCAGTTTCCGAAGGGTGCCAAATACTTTATTCCTTCCGGTAAGAAGTTTGTGCACATACGCCTGGTGCCCCACATCCCAGATCAGCTTGTCCTTGGGAAATTCCAGGAACAGATGAAGCGCCATCGTCAGTTCCACCGCTCCCAGATTCGATGCCAAGTGCCCCCCGGTACGGCTGATGCTCTTCACCAGACGTACACGGATCTCCTTGGCAAGCCTGCGGTAATCCTCCGGCGCTATATTTTTTATATCGTTTTCTTTTTCGATGGATTTCAGTAATGTGCCCACAGTTTTCACCTTTTCTATATTATTTATCCCGTTTTGTCAGCCAGCTCATACATGCCTCCAGAAAGACTTTCTCCCCCGGAAAGACTGCCAGTATCTCCAGTGCCTCTGCCGTGTATTCCTTTACCTTCTCTGAGGATCTTTCGATGCCATGGATCGCCGCAAAGGTAGATTTTTCATTGCGCTCGTCAGAATGAACCGGCTTGCCTAACTTCTCTTCATCTCCCACTACATCCAGAATATCATCCTGGATCTGAAAGGCGATGCCAAGCTTCTTCGCCGACAGCTCCAGGCTCCGGATCTGTTCCTGGGAAGCTCCTGCCAGAATCCCGCCGATCATAAATGCTGCCTCTAACAAGGCAGAAGTTTTTGTCTCATATACAAAAAGAAGTGTGGCTTCATCCACAAATTTTCCGTTTTCTTCCACATCTACGACCTGACCGCCCACCATGCCATACATACCTGCTTTTTTTCCCAGAACCCGGAGCGCTTCCGCCACCCGGTCTGCAGCGCCGCTGTCAAATGCTGTAAAGGCAGTCTCATAGGCATAATTTAAAAGTGCATCCCCAGCAAGGATCCCCATGTCCTCTCCAAATTTTTTATGCGTGGTCAGCCTGCCCCGGCGGTAATCGTCATTATCCATCGCCGGAAGATCATCATGCACCAGCGAGTAGGTATGGATCATCTCCAATGCTGCCATAAATGGCTCGATCACCCTGGGATCGGTTCCGCCGCACATCTCATAGACTTCCCGCATCAGGATAGGGCGCAGCCTCTTGCCTCCTGCCCTCACACTATAATTCACTGCTTCAAAAATGGTTTTCTGATAACCTTCTTCTGTCGGCAGATAACGGTCTAAGATCTGCTCTGCCCTCTGCACTCTCTCTGCCATGCTCTGTTCAAAATCATTCATCTTCTTCACCATCTATGTCCTTCTTCATCAGAATCTCAATCTTCTTTTCCACCTTGTCGATGGCTTTATTTCCCTGCACCACCAGCTTCATTCCCTGAGAAAATGTCTTGTACGCCTCCTCCAGGGACAATGGTTCGCTCTCCATCTGTTCCACGGTCTGCTCCAGCTTCTCTATGATCTCTTCCAGTTCCATCCTGAAACCTGCCTTTCTTCACCTGTTATATACATTTATTCCCGCCATTCTGCTGTTTCAAACAATTCCTTTACCTCTGCCCGCACACGGCCGTCCGCCAGGGTGATATCCACCTGGTCCCCCAGCGCCAGCTTCTTTATGCTCTCGATCCGGCTGCCCTCCCGGTCGGAAAAATAGGCAAAGCCGCTTTCCAGGCGTTTGAGCGGAGACATACCATCCAGCTTTCCCGCTAACAGCTGCAGCCGATATCTGTTATCCTCCAGCAGCCGGTTCATCAGTCCTGTGAGTTTGTCCTCCATATCTGCCACATACTGGCGTCTCTGCAGCACCTGCTGGGACGGGTTCAGCACCTTCAGCTGCCGTTCCCGGAATGCAAGTTCCTGCCTCGCATCATCGATACGGTCAAACATGGCGCGGATCAGCCGGTCCTTACAGCCAGAAAGCGTTTCCAGCACCAGTCTGACATCGTATACCGCCAGCTCCGCCGCCGCTGAGGGCGTCGGGGCACGCAGATCTGCCACATAATCGGCAATGGTAGTATCCGTCTCATGTCCCACCGCGGATATGACAGGTGTAGAACATTCGTAGATCGCCTGGGCGGTATTTTCCTCATTGAATGCCCACAGATCTTCGATGGAGCCGCCGCCCCGCCCGACGATGATCACATCCATCCCGGCTTCATCCAATGTCCGGATTCCTTTTACGATGGTATCACTGGCGCCTTCCCCCTGCACTTTCGCCGGATACAGCACCAGCTGCACATAGGGATTCCTTCTGGCTGAGATATTCCGGATATCCTGGATCGCCGCCCCGGTATCCGCCGTGACAATGCCAACTTTCTTTGCATAGGAAGGGATCTTCTTTTTATGGCCTTCGTCAAAATACCCCTTTTGTTCTAACTTCTTTTTCAGCTGCTCGTATCTTTCATAGAGAGCTCCCTCTCCTGCCAGCGTGATTTTCTTGGCATATAGCTGGTATCTTCCGTCTCTCTCATAGACGCTGATGGTCCCCCCAATGATCACCGCCTGACCGTCAGACAGCCGAAACTCCAGCCCCCTGCGGTCTCCGGCAAACATGACGCAGCCCAGGGCAGAAGCAGAATCTTTCAACGTAAAATAAATATGCCCGGAGCTGTGGTATTTGCAATTTGAGATCTCTCCTTTTACAAAGACGACCGACAGGGCATATTCTTTTGAAAACATATTCTTAATATACTGATTGATCGCTGATACCGAATAAACTTGTCCTCTATTCATCTGCAATATTTCCTAACATCCCGTTGATAAATGCGGCACCGCCTTCAGCTCCATATTTTTTTCCAAGTTCCACAGCCTCATTAATCGCCACTCCCACGGGGATCTCTTCATCAAAGACCACTTCATAGACCGCCAGCCGGAGAATCGCAAGTTCTTCCTTGCCGATGCGGTCCAGCTTCCATCCTCTGGAGTGAGCGGATATCTGCTGGTCAATCTCCGGCAGCTTTTCACAGATACCTGCCAGCCGCTCTTTTAGAGCCGCCTGCTCCTCCCCAAAATCATGGGTCTCAAAGTAGGAGTCCATCTGCTCTTCAAATTCATTTTCTGCATAAAACTCTTTCTGGAAAAGCAGCACAAAAAGCTGCTCCCTGACTTCTCTTCTGGTCATATTTTCTCTCATTTCTGCTTTTATTTTTTCCTGCCTGACGAAGCCAAATCGTCAGACAAAACCGGCATAAAGGGCGATGATATGCACCGCCCCTTAATCTCAATCCGGATCTGCTGCCGCAATTCCTGCCACTCTTACGTTGACTCTTGTAACTTCCAGACCAGTCATACTGCTGACTGCCTGGGAAACTTTTTCCTGTACCTTTGCCGATACTTTCGGTATACTATATCCAAATCTCACATTGACTGCGACATCCAATTCTGCTTTATCCTCGGTGATATTTACCTTAACACCCTTGGAATTGCTCTTTCCGCCAAGTTTTCCCACGATATCTCCTACACCGCTTCCTACCATGGACTCGATTCCTTCCACTTCCGAAGCTGAAATACCGGCGATGGCAGTGATCACTTCGCTGGCGATCTGAACTTCTCCAATGCTGTCTTCTGTACCAAATACATCTTTTGCCATATTTGTCACCTCATTCATCGTTTTACGTTCATTTTATCACAATCATCCTTTTTTGCCAACAGGAGAAATAACAATTTTGTATTTAAAGACACTGATAGCATAGAAAGTATTTTTTCAAAAAATTTTAAAGGAATTGACGAATGATATAAAAAATGATATAGTAAAAAGAAAGAAGGGAAACCCGAAGCGGCTTACCCTAATTGTTTGGTTTACCTCATATGAGGTCAGCCGTCATTATTTGAGGTAATGGCGGCTACTTTTTTCCCTTGAAAATCTGATTACACAGACCAACAAGGGCAACGATAAAGATACAAAACTGAATCAGATCAGAATATGTAACATTCATCGGCAACCCTCCTTTCACTCATTTGGAGGGCTGTTTTTTGCCCTCCAGAATTATAGAAGAGCAAGCCGCCTCGCTTTTGATTCCCCTGTCCCTATCATAGCAAATCCCGACCTTTTCTGCAAGATATATTTTTCTATACTAACACAGGCAATTTACTTATTTAACACAAAAAACCCTGCAGGCTCACGATTTATGCGACCTGCAGGGTTTTTCCCTTTTACTCCTCACTTTTTGCCAACAGGAGAAATAACAATTTTGTCCGATGCGCATTCCAGCTTACGTTTTACCACGTCTTCAATCTGGGCAATCTGCTGTTCTTTCAGGCTTTCTGCATTTACGATCACATCCACGCTGTCATCCACGATGGTCACCACCACATCCTGAAAACCTTTTGCTGCCAGGAGATTTTCTGTAGCGGTCTCCTTTTCATTGACAGCCGTCATCGCCACGATCTCATTCATCGCCTTTTCTTTTTGTGCTTCCGAGGCAGTATTGCTGTTTACCAGTTCTAAAAGTGTCTCTTTGTTCTTGGCCCGTGTCTGTTCTCTGGAAAGCTTTGCTGCCTCAAAGTAATCACCGGTGACGGTATTACTTACCAGCACAGCTTCTCCGGCATTTTCCTTAGAAGAAACTTCACTATCCGATTTTTTCTCCTCCGCAGCCACATCTTCATCGGAGATATCTGCCACGGTATCATCCTGGACTGCCGAGCCGGTTCCGTTTTCCGCCGCCACGTTCTCTGCCGCATCTTTTCCTTCACCATCTGCCGCCTGCTCTGACTGATTCAGTACACCCACAGCAAGATCTTCCTCATCCGTAAGACTTAAATATCCGGCAAGAGCAACCATGACAACCAGGGCCGTTATAATAATCTGATTTTTTCTCAATAGTTTCTTCACTACTTTGCCTCCTTACTTTTCCTTACTTTTCATTACTTTAATTTTATGACTCTCTACGGGAAATAATGCAGAAATCCCTGCTATAATTTCTCTCTGTATGGAAGGATTGTCGCCTCCTGCGCAGACCACAAGAATTCCTTCGATCTCCGGCTCCACCTCCTGGATGACATAAGGGGAGGTTTTTTTATTTTCATCCTCCGTCAGAACCGACTCCTCCTCACTTTTTTCCGCATCCCTTTTATTGTCTTTCAGCGTCACTTTTTCCCTGGATGCGCGGAGCGTGATCATAACATCCACATCATCGATGCCTTCCGCCCGGCCCAGGATATCCTCCACCTGCTCCTCCATCCGCGCCTGGTAGCTCAGCAGGTCATTTCCCTGTTCCGTCTCCGTTCCCGACACGGTTTCCTTTTTCTCCCGCGGCGCCTCTTTTTCCGACATTCCTCCCCAGGAAAGAAAGATCAGCAGGATTCCTGATACGATCACAATGATGATCTTAAATATCCCTGCCTTCTGCACCAGCTCCCTCAGCCGGTCTTTCCACTCATCTGGTCTCACGGTATCCCTCCTCCCCTGCCCCCGCCTGGGCCTCTTCCTTTAACAGCTCATCTCTTTCCTCCCCTATCATGCGAAGCTCATCTTTCTGAAATCCGTTTTCCAGTTCAAAGATATGGCTGTCCAGACAATCATTGAGAAAATTTTCACTGGTAAACCAGGCAAAGAGTGGCGTCATGACAAGAATGATGATCATTAAGCCCTCCACAAAGCGAAAATACCGATGATAACCGGACCCGGAAAACAGATTGGAAATTATGGAAAACACAAGGACAAAAATCGCCACGTGTTTCACTGTCACTAATATGGTATCCATGCCTTTCTCCTTTCACTGAATGCGGTTGGTGGCCGCGATGATAATCGTCAGGGTGACCAGAAACATCACTGCTGTCATGCAGACGATATGAAGCAGTAATCTGCCACTGTCAGCGGTGCTCTGAAATACCGAAACGATCCTTCGGTCTGTCACCGGCTGGGCAAATGCGGCAAGACCACGGTAGACCACGGTAAACACACCAAGCTTCAAGATCGGTGCGATACATATAACACACACCGCGATCAATCCCCCCACACCGATGGCGCTCTTGATCAGTACCCCGGTCCCGATCACGGTATCCGTCACACCGCCAAACAGGTTTCCCACTCCCGGCAGGCTGCTTGCCGTCCGGAACACGCTGCTTCTTTTTACCCCATCCAGCGCCGGCATGATCAGCCCCTGGATCCCCTGATGGCCGATCAGTATCGCCAGAAGCGTCTTCGTCCCAACCCTTACCAGCCCCCTTAATAAAGAAGCAAACTTGGTAAAGCGCCAGTCCGCCAGCGGGTTCATGATACTGACCAGAAAATACACCTGAACTATGGGAACAAACACCCGGATCAGCACATTTTCTGCCACGCCGATAGCAAGAAGCGCAGTCTGGTAAAATGCCATGGATGTAGCACTTCCGGAACTCCAGGTGAGCGCCACAGAGAACGAAGGAATCAGCGCATTCATAAATTGTATGATATCAGCCAGCACATCTCCCGCCACCTGGGTGACGGAAAAAAAGCCGGTGACCATGATGGTGACAACAAGAAAATATATGATCTGAAATCCTGTCTCTCCCATCTGCTTTTCATACATGGTAGTAGAAAAATTCAAAAATACACCAGACAATATACCAAACAGGATCAACCGTAAAAAAGTTTTCCGGTTTGCCTCAAACTGATGAACAATATAATTTCTAACATAGCTTTCCATCCCTGCCAGGGAAAGCTCTCCCTCCCCTGCCAGCACCTGGTCCACATATTCACGGATGGAAAAATCCACCTCATCCTCTTTCATATCCTGCAGAATCTCTTCTACCTCTTGTAGGGGAATGCTGTCATAGATCCTGTTCCTGATATCTTCGGAAGATAACGCCGAATCACCTGGAGCCGCTTTCGCCTCCTGGCTGCCAGAGCATAAGACCCCCATCCCCGCTGCTAAAAGCAGGAACAGGAAAATCCCGATTGCTTTCCTTCCCATCACGGCAGCACCTCCCCAATGGTCTCCAGCAGGGACTGCAGTACCGGAAGACTCACTACGATCATGCTCATTTTCCCAAAAAAATCCACCTGTCCGGCGATGGCATTCTGTCCGGCATCCCGGCAGATCGCCGCCGTAAATTCGGACAGATAAGCGATACCAATCATTTTCAGTATTATTTTTATGTAGGTCTCATGAATGCCGATATAGTCCGCCAGGTTATGAAACATGTCCACCACATATTCAAACCGGCTGATCCCAAAGAAGAATATGATGATTCCTGAAACAATGGTGATCCAAATGCCGATATCCCTTCTCATGCTGCCAACGATCACAGCCAGTATCATTCCGGCAATGCCAACAAGTGCAATTTTAACCATAGTCTGCTCCAATCATAATGCAAATAATCGTTCTATTGTTTCAAACAGTTCTGCGATATAGGGGATGACCCAGAACAATACCAGCACCAGCCCGGCAAGGCTTGTGAGAAAAGCCTGTTCTTCTCTTCCCGTCTGTTTCAGAATCTGGTTCAGCATTGTCACAAGTATCCCTACCAGTGCTATTTTAAAAATGATACTTATCTCCACAGCAAATCCTTTCCGGAAAATCTTTTTTTCCTTACACAAGTATAATAACCATCAGTACACCGCCTGCAACCCCGCACACATAATAGAGCCTGAGTTTATTTGTCTTCTCCTTCCGCCTCTTCTCAATGATAAATTCCCACTTTTCAAGGAAATACTCGATCGCTTTCTCCTGTGTTCTGCAGTCGCTCCCCCCCAGCTGCCGGCCCATTTCCAGAAATTCTTCTTCCGCTTCTTTTTCTAAGACCTCCCTGGTTATCTCCTTATGGTAACACTCTTTCCATATCTCTCTGACCATCCCGGCATTTTTTCGTGACAGTTCATCTGCCACCCTGGTAAAAAAGCGACGGAAAGGTCCCTTTACCCTGCCGGCCACCTCTTCCAGAAGCTCTGGCAGCGGGGTACTCATGTAACGGATCTCTCCCTGTATATAAAGGAATGCTTTCTTTACCTCATGCAGATTGTTCAGCCGGTTCACATACATACATGCCTGGTACATCCCCAGCGCCGCCGAACCCAGGATGACGATGACCATTCCCGCCAGTTTAAGCATACAGACTCCCCCCCTGTCCATCACATACATCCAGAACCGTTCCCGGCCCCTTCGTATTTCCCAGAAGGATACATCGCTCAAATAAACCCTCCCGCAGCATATCTCCCAGCTCCGGCTTTTCCCATATATCCCGGAAATCCCTGCCGTGGACCGTGGCGATCAGGGCGCAGCCGCAGTTCATGACATACCGGAGTGCCTGTACATCTTTTTTCCCTCCGATCTCGTCCACCACGATAACATCCGGCGCCAGCGACCTCACCGCCATCATCATCCCCACAGACTTAGGACACCCGTCCAGCACATCGGTGCGGCATCCCAGGTCGTTCTGGGGCATTCCCCGATAGCACCCTCCGATCTCGCTCCGCTCGTCCACCACCGTCACATTTTTCCCCTCCGGCTCATGGCTCTGTCCGGACACCCGGCGCACGATGTCCCGCAGAAGGGTTGTCTTTCCACAGCCCGGCGGAGAGATAATGAGCGTATGGTAAATCCTGTCTCCCTTTCTGATATACCCCAGAACCGGATCCGCACATCCCCGAACCTGGTGGGAAAGGCGCACATTTATAAAGGAAATATTACGGATATTTTTCACGCTTCCCTGTTCCATGACCACCTTGCCGGCCACGCCCACCCGGTGTCCTCCAGGGACTGTAATAAACCCCTGGGATATCTCCTCTTCAAAGGCATAAAGGGAATATCCGCTTATGTATTCCAACATCTCCCTGATGTCTGATCTTTCCACTTTTTCCCTGCACAGAACCCGCTTTTTGTCCTCCCGCAGTTCCACCGGCTGTCCGATCCGAAGGCGGATCTCCTGCAGCCTGTCCAGACAGATTTCCGCCCGCTCAAAATACGTCCGAAAACGTGTGGGCAGGATCTGTATGATCTCTGAATCTACCATCGCCATGCCTCCCTTGACAGCCTGTTTGTTTTATTTTATGTGCCGGAATTTTTTATATGCTTGAAAGGAGAAAAAAAATATGATACTGTATTCAAAGAGAATCCGCCGTCATGCCACACCGGCAGGACGGCGGAGAAAAAATTGATTACAGAAAGGATGTACATACAATGGATTATGGATTGATCGGACAGCCCCTGGGACACAGCCTGTCCAAACCTATTCACGAGAGTCTGGCAGACTACACTTATGACCTGCACCCGCTGACCAAAGAGGAATTTGCCCCTTTTATGGAAGAAAAACCTTTTCGGGCAATCAATGTCACCATCCCATATAAGAGGGATGTCATTCCCTATCTGGACTCCATAGATGACAATGCGAAAGCCATCGGTGCGGTAAATACCATCGTAAATACCGAGGGAAAGCTTCGGGGTTACAATACGGATTTTTCCGGTTTTGATTATATGGTAAACCGGCACGGTGTAGAACTAAAAGATAAAAAAGTAGTGGTTCTCGGCAATGGCGGTGCCGCCCAGGCGATCAAGGCAGTGGTCTGCAGGCACCAGGCGAAGGAAATGATTGTGGTAGACGTCGTAAAGGACGATGAGTCCATCACCTATGATGAATTATTCGCCAGCCACACCGACGCCCAGGTGATCATAAACACCAGTCCCATCGGCATGTATCCAAAGGTAGATGCCAGTCCCGTAGACCTGGCCCAATTCCAGGACTGCCAGGCGGTGATGGATGTTGTCTACAACCCCCTCACCACAAAATTAGTTTCTCAGGCTAGAGAGCTGGGCATGATAGGCGTCACCGGTCTGGAGATGCTGGTGGCCCAGGCAAAATACGCGGTAGAAATATTCCTGAATACCGAGATCGATGACGACAGGATCCAGGAAATTTATGAAGAAGTGAAAAAAGAGTTTTTGTAATACTGTGTATAAACAACAGGGGAAAGGAGAATTGAATTATGGAAAACAAAAAAAAATTCAAAAGAAGCATTCGGGTAAAAGTAATGACAATGACATCCATCGTAGTGGTAGGAGTTATGCTGGTATGTACCGGAATCCTTCGTTACTCCATGGGAAGTTTATCAGAATCTATCTTGCTGGATGTAATGCAGCCCACAGCAGGACAGTCTGCAAAAGCGGTCGCATCGGACATTCATCTTATGGCGGACCGGATGATAAGCCTGGCATCGGATAACAGGCTCACCGAAAAAGATGTGAAACAAGATGTCATCACAACCGTTCTAAAAAATGCACGTAATACCTATGAGTTTTATGGAATTGGTGTCTATGATATGGAAGGAAACGCTCTGGCTCAGGACGGCAAAATTAACGACAGCTTTACAGGGACATTTGTACAATCAGTTAAAAGAGACAGACAATCTGACCATTGCAGATCCTATCACCACAGGGGAATATGTCGGTATACCCATGGGAATGCCTATCAAGTCAGAAGGCAGCACCACATCATACCTGTTGGGAATCTACAAGTACGATGTACTGAGCGATGTGCTGAGCTCCATTCATATTGGAAAGAGCGGTATGGCACTGATCATCAATGAAAAGGGTAATATCGTAGGTCATCCCGAAGAAGAAATCGTCCGCCAAAAATTAAATGTTTATGAACTGGATAAGAATGACTCTGCACATCAAATCTTTGACCGTATGATCACCAGGGAGACCGGTTACGGTGAGGGACTCTTCAATGGACAGGAGGCCTATGTAGCTTTTTGCCCAATACGCGGAACACGCTGGTCCTTTGCCGTCGAAGTTCCCAAGACAGATTACATGGACTCCACAAACACAGCAGTCTGGAATACCATGATTGGAACCTTTTCCGCACTGATTGCTGCATTAATCATTATCTGGTTCGTCATGACAGTAATCTCTGGCCAGTTAAAAAGGGCGATCACCCGGATGAACGGGCTTTCAAAAGGCGACTTAAGCTCCCCGATAGAGGTAAAGAATTCTGGCGATGAGGTTGAATACCTCTCCAGATCTCTAAAAACCACGATCGAGAACATCAACGGCTACTTAAACGAGATAAAACGGGTGCTGGACAACATCTCCAATGGAAACCTGAATATATCTGCCGATGGAAATTATCAAGGCGATTTTGTAGTAGTGAAGGAAACTCTGACCCACATCATCGTCTCTCTGAACCAGATCATGAAACAGATTAATCACACCGCCTATCAGCTGGCGGAAACCGCCCAGAACATGGGAACTCAGTCAGAAGAACTGCACCAGACTGTAACCAGTCAGACTATGCTTATGGATGGATTGAACGGCGAGGTGGAGACCGTCAAGGCAAATTTGAAAGAAGTGACTGAAAATACCAGAGAAACCCGTCAACGGGCAGAGGAAATCGCGGAAGAGATCGAAAACGGCGATGAAAAAATGAATGAACTCAAATCAGCAATGGAAGCGATCAGCAAGAATGCAGAAGATATTGATAAGATCAGCAAGCTGATAGAGGGAATTGCAAAACAGACCAACATTCTGGCTCTCAACGCAGCTGTAGAAGCAAGCAGAGCCGGTGAACACGGAAAAGGTTTTGCTGTGGTAGCCGAAGAGATCCGTGTCCTGGCAGAACAGAGTGAGGAAGCTGCCAAAAACACAGTGACAATGATCGAGACTTCCAGCAGCTTAATTGCTGAGGGCGTAGATCTGACCTCCAGAACATCCGAAGCCCTGGAAAAAATCAGCAGAAGCTCCGAGGATGTCACACAGATCACAAGGCGTCTGTCCGAGACAATGGATGTGCAGGAAGCCTCTCTTTATAAAATTACCGGCAAAATAGAAGATATGTCCCATATCACAGAACGAAACCTGCATTGCGCTGAAAATACGGCGGATGCAAGTGAAGAACTCAAACATGAAGCATCGAATCTGAAAAAACTGCTGGAGAAGTTTAAATTCCACTAAAAATTAAGGGAGGACAAATAAATGAAATATAAGATCATAACCGGCATACTTGCTGTTGCTGTTTTACTGCTGGCAGGCTGCGGCGAAAATCAGAATCCATCCACAATGCAGGACGGTACCTACACAGCACAGATGGCGGAGTATTCCCATGGCTGGAGAGAGTATGTAACGATCACTGTAAAAAATGGTGTGGTCATCACCGCAGAATATAACGCAGAAAATCCCAGTGGTTTTATCAAAAGCTGGGACACTGCATATATGAATAATATGAAAACGGTTACGGGCACTTACCCCAATGAATACACCCGTTATTATGCAGCACTCCTCAAAGATCAAAAGGATGTGCCTGAAATTGACGCCCTTACAGGAGCCTCCAGCTCTGGCGCCAACTTCAAGCTCCTCTCTGAGGCAGTTGTGAACAAGGCAAAACAGGGAGATTCTACGATCGCGTATGTCGAGTCCCTTGACAAAGAATAATTGCAATGATAGAATTGTAAGGCGTTGCAACAATCAAAAACAAAAATGAGAGGAGATACCATATTATGAATATTTTTAACAAAAGAAAAACCGTTGCCGTGTTGTTGTTAGTTTCATTGATTTTATCAATGCTGCCATGTAAAGACCTGGCCGCAAAAAAGAAAAAAAAGATGAAATTCAACAAGACAAAGATCACAATGAAGGTTGGAGAAGACAAGTACCTGAAAATCAAAAATAACACAAAACCAAAGTCTGTAAAATGGAGTACCAGCAATAAAAAAGTAGTGTATTTTGACAGCAAATCAGAACAGGACTGCTGGCTGGTAGCAAAAAAAGCTGGAACAGCCAGAATTACGGCTAAAATCGGAAAGGTAAAATTAACATGCAAGGTGACCGTTAAGAAAAGCCGAAACACGAATCGGAATGGGAACAACACATTCGATTCCATACCGTCTCCAGCGCCTGTTACGAATCCGACTGTTACACCAGCCGTACCTACACCAGCGCCTTCATCAGAACCAAGTGTCAAAGATAATTGGAATGCATTGAAAAATTATATTTTAACACAAGGGTACACTGCAAACGATGGCTCCAAAGGAGTAAATGTGGAAATAGAAGATTTTAATTATGTCATCAATTATTATTCTGCAGAACAGATGTTTAAATTTAGCTGTGTCCAGGATGTAAACGGAAGTACATCCGCCATTGGAATTCTGCAGATGCAAATAAGTGAAAATAATTTGATAAATGCCAGTCTTACATATGATCTCGTCTTTAAAACCAGCAGTATTTATGGCGGGTGTACAGCAGTTGCTTCCGTGCCGGCCACCAACGAAGATACCCAGTTAGCCTGGACAGTAGTAAAGGGTAATATTGGGGCAGCACAGATCTCTAATCTGGCAAATAAGTCTTTTGCAGTAGCTTATACCGGATGGGATATTTTACTTATGGATACCATTGGAAATAATTTTACTATGGAAAAGCTGGGATTTTTACCCTAAAAGCAGGGCTGGGTGAATGTGAATACACCATACCTTCATGGAGGGACTATCCCAAAGTGGACCTGTTGACAAATTAAAGAAAAATGATCTCCCATATGGTATAATTATTATATCAATTGCGGGAGGTCATTTTTATGATGGGAAAACAAAGCGGACAAATCCAAATGGTAATCTTGGATATAGATTCCATGATTCCGGAGGATCATCTCCTGAGACAGATTAAAAATTGTGTAAACTTTGATTTTATATACGAAAAGGCGGCACCCTATTATTCTCACGTTAGAAGAAAATCTATCGCTTCAGTTATTCTGATAAAAATGCTGCTGATCGGATATTTCTATGGGATCAAGTCTGAGCGAAGGCTTGATGAGGAAGTGTCCCTTAACCTTGCATACCGCTGGTTTTGCGGCATTGATCTTACACAGAGAGTGCCTGATCATTCAACATTTAGCCAGAATAGACGACGACGCTTTCAGGATGCCGGCATATTTCGGGAAATTTTTAATGAGATTGTGCTGAAATCTTTTCATTTGTAATATCCTCTCCGTCTAAAGACACGATCCATTTGTCCTCCACATCATCAAAGCGGTGCCAGACCGCTATACCCCTGCCCTCGAAGTTCTTCAGTGGTTCATCTGTACCAAATATATACACATCCTGTTCTGCTCTCCATCACCGGCAAATATTCCATATACATAACCATAATTAATGGGATAAACCATGTCTGGATGTCGGGGATGGGCAGTTCCCAATGGTCTGTCAACTGCCCCCTTTACCCTTCTTCCGATCACATGGCTGTAATCCGGCTCATCCGCCTCCAAGGCACAGAAAAAATAATCCAGCGTCTGCACCAGCTTTTTCTCTTCATATAACTTCCTGATCTCAGAGACCGTCATCCACCGGCAATCTGCCACCTCCTCTGTCGTGGCACATTCCAGATGTAATTCACCGTCATACTCAAAGAACCAGACGTCTACAATATCGTTCCACGCCTTACACTCATATTTCATATCTCTACCGCGTATTTTAGTAAAAAGAAGTTTGCCTGCTTCCTCTTCTAAATCCAGTCCAACCTCCTCTTTTACTTCCCGGATCGCGCCCTCCAGGCTGGTTTCTCCCTTTATGACAGAGTTGTGTATAAATCCCATTTTTCCATAACGAATCCTCCTGTCTAATCAGCGCCAGTTCAGGCTGAATGATGATAACAGTATACCATGCCGTTCCATATAATTCCACACTAACTGCTGTTCAAATTCGTGCCGTTAAACGATGGGAAACACGCTTTGAGAGTTTCTCACGTTCGCGGGCGATGCCATGGCTTGTGCTTTCCGCACAAACTAAAAAGGAGACAAAAAAATAGCTGAAGAATACACTTGAAACACTTCACAGATTGTGGTATATTGAACATAAAGGAGGACACCTGCTGGTAACAGGTGTCCCATAGGAGCCCCACTCCAAAGGTGGAGTTTCCCAAGCGAGCAGTTACCTCTCAGTGAGAGGCGCCCATCCTGGTTGCAACAGGGTGGGCATTATTTTTTTCGCTTGTGATCCTTGTCTCTGTCGAGAAAGGCAAGCATTGTGTAAGCACAAGATATCTATGATCCCCCGCCCTTCTCTCCTGTATGCATCCACAAATGTATATCCAATTGATATTTCCTACTTTCCTTAAAATCTCTCATAAAGATTTTGGCTCATT